>Ga0209379_10000132_pt1 | contig 89905 bp, 85 predicted proteins | sample tdDd001_FD_187124 | JGI IMG/M metagenome (GOLD analysis project Ga0209379, IMG submission 187124) | Marine sediment microbial communities from the Atlantic coast under amendment with organic carbon and nitrate - tdDd00.1 (SPAdes)... | ecosystem: Environmental > Aquatic > Marine > Coastal >...
GTTCAGGTCAAATACTTCCTTTTCTTCAACTTCAACAACTTCTTCTTTCTCTACTACTTCTGGTTCAACATTCGATTCTAAACTCTGCTCTACATTTCCTTCTGCATTGCAGCCTACTAAAAACAGCAGACAGACTATTAGTAATAATGCTTTTTTTCTCATTTTATCAACCCCTACTTTGATTTCGTATGATTACCAATCAATCTCAGATACTCCTATACCAGTTGTCAACTCATAGACTTCATTCAATCAGGTAATCAACAACACTATTATAGTATCTTATTACATTTTATCCCTTCTTATCGATTATATAACAAACAAAATTCATTGTCTAAGACTATGACCTAGAATGAAATAGTAAGTTCCGTTATTTTACCCTCATTGAAGTTACTCCTGCAAATAATTCAATTAACATTTCTATAATCTTAATTTAGGTAACAAAAAAAGAATAGGTAAGTTACCTATTCTCTTTACTCTGTTTGTTATCTAATTGTAAAAATATTCACCATCTATGACTCTGATAAGATCATCTGATTTTGATTTAAAGGGTTGATTGTTAAAAAACAAACTGTTGCCGATATTATTAACACCTTCAAGTGCTTTTTTCGAAGCGATGATACTAAGTTGTGTCGGTTCAAGCGTTTCAAATGATGATTTATGTGCTGGTGGAAACTGCTTGTACACATCCACTTGATAAATCACTCCCTGAACACTATCCGGAAATCTTGAATCTTTTACTCTGTTTAGAACTGTATTAGCAATTGCCATTGCCATCTCTAAAGACTTATCACCCGATTCAACAGTAACTATTTTTGATAATATATATAAGTCATCATCACTATAGGTTCTATCATAAGTCAGTTCTTCAGGAACTTCTAAACCATCTTTTATGATATCAACAGTATAAGTGCTTTGAATCCACGAAACCTCACAACCAAAATGTTCAGAGACAAATTTTAAAGGTATCATCGTTCTACCATCTTTAATAAATGGCGCCTTATACAGTTGAACCTGAACACCATCAACAATTGCTTCGGTGCTCCCAATTACTATTTCTATTATGCGTTCTTCTAATGTCATCTTTACAGTCTGTGTTGATTCAATCCATTCGATTGTACCACCAAAGGCTTCCACTAGATAACGGCCAACTACAAATACAGTATCTTCTACTAAAATATGTTGTGTGTCTGAGTTTAGGTATGATCCATTGATCATGACTGAAGTCTCTACAATAAGTTCATCATTACCACCTAAGGTTTCATATCCAAACGAGCTTGTGGCCATCAATATAAACAGTAATACTATACATATATTTTTTTTCATACGTCCTCCATTTTCTATAATGTCTGATAGCATTATAGCTCATTGTATAACTGTTTTATAGTAAAATAGGATTCCGTAATATAACTTACTTTAAATCATCATCTATATGTAATAGAAGTGTTAATAACAAAGCTATTATAGGATTTATAATAACCGGATTTGATATGACAAAATAATTACAGCTATGTTTTTTCTATAAATGCTATTGACTAATCACAAAACACGAACTATACTGTGTATGATACTAGAAAAGGAGGAGGCAAACTATGTTTAATTTTATTTCAATCAAGATCAAACCAATTAGCTTTAATCAAAACTCATACGTTAGTTATTATAATAAACCCGTTTGTCATAACTCTGTGTACAACTGGTATGAAAATATCAGCAATAGTATTAAAAACTTTATTTTTACAAGAACATCGGTATGCTATACCGCTGTCTTATGAACGCATATATAATTGCTGCGTTTTAAGACGCAGTTAGAATCGCATACTAGTTTTAGGATAGTCATATCCCTTGTGCTAATAAAGCATAAGGGATTTTTTATTGCCTTACATAAATTGTCAAATAAATTAATTAATGGTTAATAGTTGTATAGTTTCAAAATATTATTAAAATAAGTGTTGACAAATTGTATATGGTCAGGTTATGATTAGAGATGTGTTATTGACGAATAACGAATATTCTTTGAATTAATTAGATAAAAGTTCGGCTTTTCGACTTGTGTATAACTCTACAGAGTTAATTCCAAAGCAACTAGGAGATAGAATTTATGATAATAATGACGTCCCAAAGAAATCATCAGTAGTTGGTGTCTAGCTAAAAGATCGTTTATGCAAACGTATATACTAAGCGATTTATTAGCTGGGCATCAACAAATGAATTAAAATCTGGCTCAGTAATGATACAATTGAATTTGAATTAATGGACCAGGAGTTAATTCTCTGGTGAAATAAAATGTCGAATTTCGACAGCGAAGGTAGAACATACTACTACAAAGTTCTAGGCGAGATGGTTATCATTCCCTTGCTGAACATCGCGATGAGTGCGATGCTGATACACATACCCTAGTGGTAGAAATGGTTGGACATACTTCTATAAAGTCCTAGGCAAGATGATTATCATACACTTGCTGAACGTCGCGATGAGTGCGATGATGATAAGACTACTTAGGTAGTTGAAATGGTAGGACATACTTCTACAAAGTCCTAGGCAAGATGATTATCATAAACTTGCTGAACGTCGCGATGAGTGCGATGATGATACGACTACTTTAGTAGTTGAAATGGTTGGACATACTGCTACAAAGTCCTAGGCAAGACGAGTATCATACCCTTGCTGAACATCGTGATGAGTGCGATGATGATACAGCTACTATAGTAGTTTAAATGGTAGGACATACTTCTACAAAGTCCTAGGCAAGATAAATATCACCCCTTGCTGAACATCGCGATGAGTGCGATGACGATACGACTACCTTAGTAGTTGAAAAGGTAGGACATACTACTATAAAGTCCTAGGCAAGACTATTGTTAATACCCTTGCTGAATACCGTAATGAGTACGGTTACTAAACAACAACTATAATTTTTTAATCACTAATGATTAATGAGTTAAACAAAGCCGCCTAAATATTAGGCGGCTTTGTATTGTATTTCTCTATTTAATAAACTTGTGATTAATAATAAAACTCACCTTTTAATGCTTGACTCATCAACAAGGCCATTACTTTTGGTTCTTCTTTCATTCCGTTTTCAATCCAACTAATACTCATCTGAGCACATCCTCTGGATATAAATCCATAAATATGTTTAATTTGATTTTCATTTAATTCTTTAAAACGTTCTTTCAAGAGTTGTTTTGAAATCTCATATACTTGGTCAAACATAAGATTGACACATTTCAGTGATTCTTGATTCAAATATACCAATTCAAATTCTTTTTTATTAATCTTCAATTCTTTGAACATAATTTCAAAAACTTCCAATTGACGTTCACCAGAAATGCCTTCCATATTGATATTTCGCATCACCGATTCCACAATATTATTCTCTATCTGTTCTATCATGTCATAAATATCTGTATAATGACTGTAAAAAGTTGATCGGTTTAGATCTGCAAGACTACATAACTCCTTAACTGTTATTTTACTAACTGATTTTATTTTTAAAAGTTCTAGAAGACTTTCCTTCAAGATACGTTTGGTATAGGTTACCTTTCTATTTTCTTTCATTTATAGACCTCCACTTGTAACATTTTAATTTTAATCCAACACATCTATTCAATATGTTGTCCAAATAACAGAATTACCACTATTGTCTATTGAACTCTTTTCTTGTTCAAATTATAATCTACATATAAATCAAAAGCAACACATGTTGTTTTAATACCGTGAATCATATAAATAAACAGTCTTTATATAGAATGAAACATCTAAACTTAGCTCCTTAATTATCTCTTGGAGGAAAAAATGAGTCATAAAAAATTAGTATTTATAACTGGTGGTACAGGGAATATGGGATCAGAAACCGTTAAGGAGTTTATCAACCGTTCAGATAAATTTAGAATCCGATTATTGGTTCGTGATAGTGATAATTCGAGAAAAAAGCTTAAACGATTACACCGCAATAAGAATATAGAAATCGTTTATGGTGATATGAAAGATCCGAAAAAGATTGAAGAATGTGTAAAAGATGCCTCTTTTGTTTTGCATATCGGCGCTCTTGTATCACCACTGGCTGATGATCAACCTGAGGAATGCATAAAAGTTAACTATGGTTCAACAATACATATTATCAATGCCATTAAAAAACAACCCCATCCTGATAGTATCGGTTTTGCATATATTGGAACCGTTGGCGAAACTGGAGATAGACCCTCTCCCATTCATTGGGGTCGCGTAGGCGATCCAATTAAAGTATCAATGTACGATTATTATAGTGTCTCTAAAGTTGCTTCTGAAAGAGCCGTCATCGAATCTGGTCTTAAGAAGTGGGTTGTCCTCAGACAATCAGGTATGTTACCGGTAAATCAAGATGCTCAAAATGATCCAATTACCTTCCATCAGAATCTCAATAATGTATTGGAATGGTCAACTGCTGAAGAATCCGCACGACTCATGGCCAATATTTGTGAAGATAGCATTCCTAATACATTCTGGCGTAATGTGTACAACATTGGTAGTGGCGAAAAGTGGCGTTTCACATACTATGAGTTGCTAGAAAAGATGTTTGGAGACCTTGAAGTAAATATAAAGAAATTATTTAATCCGAAAGATTTGGCACTCTATAATTTTCATGGTCAATGGTACTCAGATTCAGATAAATTAGAAGAAATTGCTCATTTTAGATTTTTAGATCCCGATGAATTTTTTGACAGAACCAATAAGAAAATACGTATGGTAAAACGTGTCCCTTTACTAAATAAAGTACTTCCAACCACAGAATCACTAGTTAAAAATATGATCCTTACAAGTAAAAAAGAACGTGGTCCTGAGTGGATGTTGGTAAATAATAAAACCGATTGGATAAACTCTTTCTGGGGTTCGCATGATAATAAGAATCAAATAAAATCTTGGGAAGAAGGTTATCAACTTCTCGAATTAGATAGAAAACCGACTTATCTAAATCATGGATATGATGAAACCAAACCAATTCATGAACTTGATTTAAATGATATGAAGGCAGCTTCTGTATTTAGAGGTGGCCAATGCCTTTCTCAGACTATGGAAAAAGGGAATCTTTATACACCACTAAAATGGCAATGCCATAATAAACATCAATTCGAAGCGACTCCTTATCTGATTCTTAAAGCAGGACATTGGTGTCCGGAATGCGAGAAGGAAGCATGGAATCATGCTGAATGGGCAAAACACAATCCTTTCTTTGCTCAAGTCTGGTCACCACTTCACGGTGATAAAAATGCTGTCTATGTTAAGAAGATAGTCAATGAAGATCTTGAATTATAAGTTCTTGAGTAAACTGTGATTAATATAAATGATAGACATCAAAAGTAAAGCCACCTAATAGGTGGCTTTGTTGACTCATCAATTTTTACATTAAATGCTGTTCCATTGTACAACCATATCACATAGATCCTAATACAACACAATTTCGCCCTTTATTCTTGGCTTGATATAATGCTTGATCTGATACTCTCATCATCTCAGCAAAAGTACTATATTCATGTCTGTACTGTATCACACCAATACTTAGAGTGATTCTCACTTCAACATCTCCCACCTTAAACACTTTATTTTCGATAACACGTCTGATTTTTTCAGCGAAATCCATACCACTCTCAGATGTAGTCTTACGAATGATAATAGCAAATTCTTCTCCACCATGTCTAGAAAAAGTATCCTCTTTACGAATATGTTGTCGGATAACCTGAGTCAATTGAATCAAGATTTGGTCTCCTATCGGGTGACCAAACGAATCATTGATCGCTTTAAAATAATCAATATCAAGTTGAAGCAAAGTGAATTCATGAGCATATTTATAAGCTAACATCACCTCTTTCTCACCTTGTTCAAAAAGGACTCTTCGATTGGTTACTTGTGTTAATGCATCCGTATTTGCCAAATACCTGAGTTCATTTTGTTTTTTTGAAAGATCAACAGTATATCTATAAAAAATAAAAGTTGCTGGAAGAATTGTAGAAATAATCGTGAATGTGTGTATCAGCTTTTCTACCTCAGGATCTAACACATACAAATAACTTTCCATACTGTAATATGCACTTCCTAAGAATAACAAAGTCGCTAAAAGGGATAAGATAAATGCCAAATATAGTTCCAACTTCTTGTGTATATCAACCATCAAAAAAGCAGCAATTGGCACCATGTAGTAAAATAGATTATAACCAGTTGTTACAGGAAACCATACGTAGACTGCCAAAGTTAATTGTATAATAAACGTAAGTAAAATACTCAGTTTAACAAATAAGTATTTTTTCATCTTTATAAAATGTAGTAATGACACATGAAACAGAATATAAACAATATGAACAATAATTGCTGGTTTAAATGGAGCTAATAATAAATATATACCTAAGTATACAGATGATGATAAAATAACAAGCAATATCAACAAGTATAGGATTTTTGTTTTATAGTCAACATCTAAATCTTTTGCTGCGTAAAATTTATTTTTCATGATTAGCCCTTTTCCATAATTTGTTGGAGTTGATGCATTCATACCCTATAATACCAAATAATAACGTGGAAAGTGATTGTAAAACCATTTTAAACCTGCTTTACATTACGTAAGCAAATAAAAAATGTCTACGGTAAACGCTTCCGCAGACACTATATAGTCAGATTATCGCACATTTATTTTAGTATGTCACTTCTCAAAAACTGCTACAGTAATAATTTTGAGACAACATGACTCTTTGCGATTATTTTTCCTTCTTTAATCACGTAACTTCTTACAGGTTGCAAGCCAATAGCTTCGTCAATTGAAGTAGCTTTCACAACAACAAGATTCGCTCGCGAACCGACTTTTAAACCATAACCTTTCAATCTTAAAATTTTCGCAGCATCTGTTGTAATCATATCAATTAATTTCTGTCGTTCATTTGGCATACTCATTTGTGCCGCATGAGCAGTAATTAAAGCAACCTGCAACATATCTGCACTACCAAAAGGATAAAAAGTATCCCGTACACAATCTTGACCAAAGCTCATTACAACACCTCTATTCAGCAATTCTTTCACACGGGTGATACCTCTTCTTATGGGTTGTTTATCCAAACGACCTTGTAACATCAGGTTCGTAACAGGATTTGTTATCATATACATCTCTGCTTTTTTTACTTTATCCATAACATAATTGGCATAGTGATCATCATATGATGCTAACGCACAAGTATGCCCTGCTGTCACTCGACCAAACCAACCAGATTCAACGGTTGCATCAGCTACCATTTCCAAGGTTCTATAAAAAGGATCATCTGTTTCATCAACATGCATATCAATATCTGCATCAAATGCTTTTGCGATTTCAAAAACTATTTCCACGTGACGTAGACTATCATTAGGTGTCTTCTCATTTGCTGGCATACCTCCAACAACATCGGCTCCCATTTCCATCGCTTGCCACATCAAGGCTTCACAACCCGGATCTTTTAATATGCCTTCTTGAGGAAAAGCTACAATCTGTAATTCTATAATGTCCTTATACTTTTCACGTAGAGCGATTATACCTTCAAGAGGCTTTGTCCCTCCGATTGTATCTATATCAACATGAGTCCGCATATACAAAGTTCCATTCTTAATGGCCTTTTCTATGACACTAGAAGCACGATTGACAATATCCTCAATGGAATAACGTCGTTTCTTCTCCCAAATAATTTCAATCGCCTCAGTAAGTGTACCACTTTCATTCGGACGTACAACATCTAAGATATTCACTTTATCTAAATGAATATGCGGATCAATTATTGCAGGTAATATCAGATTGCCATCAAGTACAATCTCTTTAGTAGCTTTTTCATTTATTTGAGAGTTTATATTTACAATCATACCGTCTCTAATGCCTATATCAACTATCTCACCAGTTTTTAAACATCCCTGTCGTAATATTAGATCCACTGCAACTCCTTTCAAATCAACTCATCTGCGTGAAACTAGTATTATGATTAATACTAGTTTCTATTACCTTTTACGAATTTACTTTTTATTTCTTGGTATACCACATCGTCATCAATATCTTTTAAAAACAAATCATCAGATATTTCAATAAAACCAACCTGATCCAAATTGTTTTTCAGAATATCCCTTCCACCTTTATCACCTTGTACTTGATTGAGATCTGAAAACCATCGAGAGCCAAATAGTACCGGATTTCCCCTTTTAGTATTATATGTTGGTACAATAATACTATTATCACTATTTAAGAATTCATCAATTATATTATTAATAATTTCCACTTTTATCATAGGTTGATCTCCCATAAAAAAGAGTGCACCTTCAGAGCGATTGTTAATGGCTTTTATCCCTACTTTTACAGAAGTACTTTGTCCATCTACATAATCAGAGTTTAGTATCGTTTTGATTTCAAACCGATCTAAAACCAATTCAATGTCTTTTGCATCTTTTCCTAAAACAACAATGATTTCATCAATACGGCTCTTTGATACAATTTCTACAACATGTTCAATAATACTTTGTTTTCCTAGAGGAAGTAGCAACTTATTTCTTCCCATTCTAGAGGATAATCCTGCAGCTAAAATTATTGCACTAATCATCTAAACTCTCCAATTAATATTCTCACAATTAAGTTATAAACTTATATCATAAACCAAAAATAGCTTTATAATCAATGTCTCAACAGGAGTAAAATTGCTTCGAGGACACCTCCAGCAATATTTCGTCCTTTATCACTGATTGTAAAACAGTAATCAGAAGATCCCCTTGGATCTACGTCACCTATTTTTAGTCCTTTGGTAACCACCACACTCGGATGAATCAAACCCCTAATTACACCACTTATTTGAGATCTCACTGGCATTTCATTTACTCTTAAGATTATTTCATCCTTATCTACCATATCTCCAATTTTTTTAAGTGATTCAATTTTCCCATCACAAGGTGCTCTTAAAACCCGTTCTTTTGCAAAACCATCAATGAAACCGGGAATTGATGTATTAGGCTTTGCGACGCCTTCAAAAATCAATCGCCCCAGATCGTGACCTCTACATGTTTCGATAACAATATCAGCATCTTTCCCAGCAACAATTTCAGGACCTAATCCGATTACGATGGACATATACTCTTTATTATAAGTTACTTGTTTCTTTGAAAGTGTCGCATCAATAAATACATCTGGTTTGTATACTTCTATAATTTTTTTTTCTGAGTCAGTAACAACAGGAATTAGCTTTTGTTTTAAATAAAGTGATATATCCTTTGCGTCTTTGACATGTACAGCTCTAATACCCTCTACTTCAAAGTCACCTTCATAAACGGCATTTGAAAAAGAGACGGTTCTTCTAACCATCCTTGGATGTTCAAGTTCACAGATAACTATTTCAAATCCACATCTATACAGCTTCTGAACCACTGCAGATGCTAAATCGCCACCACTTCTTACTAATACCCTTTTACCTTCAGTCATTTAGACCTCCTTATAAGTCTTTCATGAATAATCCAGACTTATTATATTTCACAGCTTGTATTTCTGATAGGATTGCCAATGCTATTTCAGCAGGTGTTTCACCACCAATATCAATACCGATAGGAGCATAAACCTTTGATAACATTTCTTTGGAAACGCCTTCTTTTTCCAACTCATTAAAACAATGTTTAATTTTTTTTCTACTTCCTATCATACCGATATAACGCGCATCAGAACCCACAACTGCATGAAGTGCTTCCAGATCAAATAAATGACCATGTGTGATAATGACAACACTGGTATGATCATCAATTTTTGTATTTCTCAAATGTTCTACCATATCTCCTGATAAAACACTGTCTACATGACTGAATCTAACATCATTTGCATAGTCTTCTCTATGGTCAATAACGACAACACGAAATCCCAGTGTTTTAGCGAATCGACTTAATTCAAGACCGATATGACCGCCCCCTGCAATGATTAATTGATCAACATTTTTAAAAACCTTAATAAAAACATCTACCACACCACCACAAGCCATATGCAAAGAACTCTCTGTTTCTTCTAAAGTCAGCTCATAATGAAAAGATTTTGATATGTTACCTTGTAGACATATGGCAGCATCTTTTTTTGCTCGTTCTTCAATACCGCCACCTCCTACTGTACCATAAAGCAGCTGGCCTGTCGCATCAACTAGCATCATACTGCCATTTCCTCTTGGACCACTCCCCGCTTTGTTTGTAACAGTCACTAAAGCGACTTCTTCTCTCTTGTCAATCAGTTCATGAAGATGTTTAATCAATATCGCATCCATTTTTAAACCTCCTATAGTACACCCTCTTCAATTAATTTTTCCACTTCGGCTTCTGAATAATCGAAGAATTCTTTTAACAGTTCTTTATTGTGTTCACCTAAAAGTGGTGCACTTTTTTCTATCGCTCCAGGTGTTTCGCTGAGTTTAATAGCTATACCTGGCATTTTTAACGGTCCTGCAACTGAATGATTCACTTCTACAATCATCTCTCTTGCCAACACCTGTTCATTTTCAATCACCTTATCAACAGAATTTATCGGTCCATTTGGAACACCTGCATCATCTAATATGCGACCCCAGTCTTCTGTTGTTCTTTTTACCATCTGTTTGGCAACCAAAGGTCTTAAAGCATCGTAGTTTTCATTTCTTTTAGGATTGGTTCTAAATCTATCATCATCTACAATTTCATTTAAATCTGCAACATTACAAAATCTTTTCCATATGCCATCATTTCCTGCTGCTACAACAATTTGTGAATCTGAAGTTTCAAATGGCTCAAATGGAACGATAGATGTATGTCTGTTACCAGCTGGTTTTGGAATCTCTTTTGTAACTACATATCTCGCAATTGCATTTTCCAACATGGCCACTTGGCAATCTAACATAGCCACATCAACTTTCTGACCAACACCGGTTAAATTCTTATGATTCAAAGCAGCAAGGACACCAATTGCTGTAAACAGTCCTGCAGCAATATCACCAATTGATGGTCCAACTCTCATTGGATCGCCATCTTTAGCTCCTGTTATACTCATAATACCACCCATAGCTTGTACAACACCATCATATGCCGGTTTTTTACTATATGGACCAGAATGTCCAAAACCAGATGAAGCAGCATAAATCAATTCGGGATTTATTGCCTTCAAAGTCTCATAACCCAGTCCCAACTTTTCCATTGTACCTGGTCTAAAGTTTTCAATAATTATATCTACTTTTTTAACCAGTTCTTTTAAAAGCTCTTTCCCTTGTTCATTTTTTAAGTTTAAGGTCATTGATCTTTTATTTCTATTTAAACTCATAAAATAGGCACTTTCACCATTTTGATAAGGACCAAAATGTCTTGAGTCATCTCCTGTACCTGGCATTTCTACTTTTATGATGTTTGCACCCAAATCACCGAGTATCATTGTACAGTACGGTCCTGCCAATACTCTAGTTAAATCCAATACCTTTAAACCTTCTAATGGTCCCATAACGCCTCCTAACGAGAAATGTCTCTACGAGACTTCCTAATCCATACTGCCTGTAATGAAGTTATATCAACATAAAACCAAAAGAGCCACCCACAGGGTGAGCTCTTTATTAAATTACTCTTGTTCTTCAAATGCAACGATTCTACAGAATGCAGATTCACCATCTTGGAATTTCCAAGGGAAGCAACCAATCACTAATCGTTTATTTAAAACTTCTTTAATTTGTCCACCAACATTTTCAGCATGAATAATTTCATCTGGTTGAGGGAATACATGAATGTGCATCGCCTGATATGTTTTTGGCCATTCATAAATCTCATTTAAGCCTTTACCATATTTCTTTTGCATATACTCATCACACGCTTTTGCTTCACCTGGTTCCCAGTCTCGAATCTTAGTGTTCATAGGGTGATCTGCAGATCCACAGTCAACACCAATCCAGCTAATCTCCATATCCTTGCACCATTGTGGGAAGTCCATAGATGGTCCAGGATGTCTTAACATATATCTTCTTTCATCTGCTTCGGGTTGATCCCATCCATACTTATGATACCCAGTATTAATGATTAAAATATCACCTTTTTTTACTTCTACACGATCCATAATATCTTGTGGTGTATAAATACCAAAGTCTTCTGCCATATCTGATAAATCTACAACAACACCTGGTCCACATAATTTTTCTAATTCCAACGATGCAATATCTCTACCAGACGTATCAAAATGTAAAGGACCATCTAAATGAGTACCAATATGATTTGATGTTGTAATCAATTGTCCATTAGCACCATTCGGAGAAAGTCTCTTAAAAAACTTCACTTGAAGTGGCTCATATGTAGGCCATGGTGGTGTTAAAATACTAGTGTTTTGAGTTAAATCATACATTTTAATCTTGTTCCAAAAATTCATTATATCCTCCTTAGTAGTCATTACTATACCTTATTAATCTATCATACCTTCAGATGCCATCAGCTCTACAAAAGCTTCTAATGCATCTTCAAAACATTTCATCGGTGGACGTACGATACCTGCGCCCACTTGACCAACACCAGGATCTTTATGAGCAATACCCGTATTGATAATTGGCAATATTTGAGTTTCAATCACCTTTTGAATATCAATACCTGTTGGTGTCCCTCTAAAGTTCATTGTTGGCATTTTATATGCATTACTTTCTTCTTCTGTAATCTCATACATACTGGTTGTATATTGAATAGCGTCTTGTGGTGTACCACCAACAAATTGTACAATTGCTGGAGCCGTTGCCATTGCAAAACCACCAATACCTGTTGTTTCAGTAATTACAGAATCGCCGATATCAGGATTTGCATCTTCTTTATCATAACCTGGGAAAAATAATCCATCGATGATTTCTGCAGGTGCTGTAAACCATCTATCACCCAATCCCGAAACTTTGATACCAAATTCAGTACCATTTCTAGCCATGATTGAAACAATTGTTGAATATTTAATATTAGCATTGGGATCAATTGCCGCTTTACAAGCAGGCATTGTAAGATTCAAGAAGAAATGATCATTAGAATGCATAAACTTAAGAACATCTGCTTTTTCTTCATTACTAAAATCTACTAATACAATATAAGGTGCCATTTCACGAATAAATAATGATGTTCCCGCTTTATTTCTGTTATGACCTTCATCACCCATCTGAACCACTTGAGCAATCATAGATTTTAGATCAATGTCTCCTCTTAACTTCAAAGCAGCTGTTAAGACAGGTGCTAGAGTCTTTTCTATCCAATTAAGACGTTCAATGACTTCTTCACTGAATGCGCCATATCTTAAAACTTTGCCCAGCCCTTCATTCAACGTGCAATATGCTAAATTACCAAATGCTTTGTTTTCTATAATCCATACCGGCATAGATGATGTAACAACACCAGCCATCGGACCAACAGTATTATGATGATGACAAGGTTCAAACTTGATTTCACCTGATGCCGCTAGCGTTCTAGCTTCAGCTTCATTTGATGCCAATCCCTCATAAATTAAACCGCCAATCACTGCACCTTTTAGTGGACCACTCATGTTATCCCATGTGATAGGTGGACCAGCATGTAAGATTGTTTTCTTGTCCATATTTGGAATATCTTTTAAAGCAACACCTATACCAATAAGTGTCGGTTGCGCTTTTTGCAGATTCTCCAATGCCTGCTTATTCGCTTTTTTGATTAAATCTTGCAACTCGTCATCTCCTTTACTTTTTTGTTTTTAGTCTAGCCAACAAAGCCATCATCTTTTCATTGCCACCTGCTGTTGGTCTCCAATTCATTTGAATGGAATCAACATCCTGACTCTTTAAATCCTTATGAAAAGATTCTAATCCCATATTGATTACTTTTAAATCTTTTGAAAAGAGTTCATTGATTTTATTCATATCGCCCTCCTGACAATTTACTCATAAAAGCTTTTACCAATCTTACAGCTTGTGCATTAGAAGGCATGACGATAATACCAGCTTCTTCAAGTGTTTGTGTTGACTCGGCCAATCCCTGCGGATCGCCTACGGTTCCAGTAATCGATGCAACTACAAAGATATCTTTATCTTTTTTCGCTAAATTCTTTCGAATGGCTTTAATAGAAGTCGCAACTTCAGATGCAGGATCTAAGTGCGATCCATATCCCAAAACAACATCCACAAGTACAACTGCAACTTCATCATCAATGTCGGTTACAAATCTATCTGACCGTGTTGATGGATCTATCATTGGATGCGGTCGACCAACTGTAAACTGATCTTCACCCAAATCTAAACAAACATGTCCTGTTAATTCTGTTAAGCTCTTCAATTCATATTTCGGCTCTAAAGGAATATTAGAGTAAATACCACCAAATGTATGACCTAACATCTTCATTGCTTCATCAGCTAAAGTACCACCCGTATATAGTCCTCTTAGGTACTTTTGATCTGGTTTCATTTTAGATAATCCTGTTGTAACGATATTGTCTATAACATCATTTTCAACTGCAAAACCATCAAAGTCTTCAGGTACTTCTCCTTTTGATAAAGCAACTGCTTTTAAAGCTGCATCTTCTAATGTTGTACAAGGATATGCACCAACAGATTTAATAATCGAATGATCACCACCAATAAAATCTACCACAACTGGTTTGTCTGTTTTCTTTGTTAATTGAAGGATTTTCTCAGCAACTTCTGGTGCTGGTGGTTTTGAGATTAAAACTATGACATCTGTTGAATCGTCTGCCATCAAAGCTTCCATAGCTTGTATCATCATCAATCCACCAATTTCGGATTTTAAATCACGTCCACCTGTGCCAATTACTTGTGAAACACCAGCACCCATCTGATCGATTAAACAGGTCACTTCCTGTGTCCCTGTTCCTGAGGCACCGACAACACCTATGTTGCCTTTTTTAACAACATTCGCAAATGCTAAAGGAATACCGTTAATAATAGCCGTACCACAGTCTGGTCCCATCATAAGAAGTCCTTTATCAACAGCTTTTTGTTTTAAGTTCAGCTCTGTTTCAATAGATACATTATCTGAAAACAACATAACATTTAAATCATTATCCAAAAGTTTATTCACTTCTTCTTCTGCATATTTACCTGGTATTGAAACCACAACCATATTTGCATCTGGTTGCATTTCTAACGCAGCGTTTAACGAAACCGGTTGATATTCTGATCCCGATTCCACTTTTTTCTTTGTAAGAAGCTCATCAACGGTACTGATAACCACAGTCATGACCTCTTCTGATTCAACGTTTGCAGCAATGTAAAAATCATTTGCAGATATCTCATTCAATTGTTCTGTCATTAAGTTCAAATTCACTGTTAATTCTTTATTTAATTCTGTACCCATTCCAACTAAAGCCTCAGTAACACCATCAATGGTTTTAATTTCTTTGGAAATTAACATGAGTGTTACCGAATCATAATACGCATTCTTTCGAATATCATATTTGATCATTTTCAAGCCTCCTTAATTTTTCTGAATTGATCAATGCCATACAGTAAACACCAAATAGAAAATCAGTTCCTGATGAAGAACCTATTTTTATCACTTTGCCTACCGCTTCAGCAATATCTTCTTTATTGTTGTCTAACAAGACTTCAATAAAATACTTATAACTTTCTGGTACATAACCTTTTGTGGCATGTTTAATCATCTCTTCACTGATTTTTGTAGTTTTACCTGCACACAAGATATTAATGCCATCTAACATACTTCCAAGCCCTGTTTGATTCAATGAATTCATCATGATTATAATACCGGTAAGAAAATCATCTGTTGAAGGTGTTAATCCTGGTCCAAATCCTACCGTTTTCTGTATTGCGCTTTTAAACAACTCCAGATTCTCATCTATAATATTGTTTATAAGTTCTAATAATCGTTCCTTAATAAAATCACTGTATTCATTAATATCAGCACTCTTTAGATTTATGAAGGATGCTGTTTCTTTTATCTCAATATACTTGATTAATTCTGCGATACCAGCTAAAGAACCCTCATTAATGATGAATTTTTTTAAGTCTTCCAACTTCTCTGTTCGGATACTTATGTGGTTATTATCTATGTGTTTCAGAGATAAGTTGACTACCTCTGGTTTTGAAGTATTAATTTTTAGCTTTGTGTTTTGAAAATGAATTGCGCCATCTGTAAATTCACACAAATGTCCTTGTACAATAGACTTATGATTAAACGACTGACAATTCACAATCATGCTTAAGGGAGATAAATCTTTGTCGGCAGACAAAATACCAATTAAACACCCTTCTGCATCAATGATATTAAATGAACCATCAAAGACTGAATGTATTTGTCCGGTTTCTCCTTTATGACTATTGATGTAGTCAAGCAAACGATCTGTAATTCTTACCGCTTCCATATTGACTCCTTTTCATTTTTTTCAATTATGATATTATCCAAGTTAATGACATCAAGAATTTTCAGAGCAATATGAACATTTAAGGAAACATTAGGATCTGAAAAATCAATATTTCCGATTTCCTTAATTCTTTGAATTCTATAGATGACAGTATTATAGTGTGTGTACATTTCTTCTGAGACTCTTTTCAAATTACAGCCACAGGCAAAGTACATCTTTAGTGTCTCCAATAATTCCGCATCTTTTTCTCGATCATATGCGACAATATTTCCAAGAGTTTCAATAAAAAACTGTTGGATTTCTGGTTGTACTTCTTCATTGGACAAGATTCTATAAATCCCTAATTCATCAAAGTGCAAGATGTTTTTATCTTCTTCACTTAAACCAATCTTATGAACGGATCTTTGCGCTTCACGATAACTTTTGTAAAGATCTTTATAATCACAGTATGTTCTTCCAAGTCCAATGGAAATCTTATTATGTATATTTTCAAGTCTGGCAAATTTTAAAAGTTCTTCACCGACCTGAAGCATATTCTTTTTCATGGTTGCTTCATCAACTGATTGATCATAACCCAATAAGAATATAACTCGATCACTTTTATTTCCGTAGATCATTTCACCCTTATAAAATCTATGTAATCTTTCGACTACACTTATAAGCTTTGAATTCAATTGTTTCAATAATTTTGCGTTGTTAGGTGTTATAGCCACTTCTGTATATGTTTTATCAATTGAAACCAACAGAACACCATAAACATGGCCAATATTGAAGTCAAAGTAAGAAGCTTTTTCAACAGCTCTCATTTGTTGTGTTTCTTGACTTGATAGGAGTTCTTCAATAAAATCAATCTTATGTTTATTCTCATTTTCATAAACTGACAGTTTCTTAGATGAATTTAAAGCAATCAATGATGTTGCGGCTTCTATCATCACCAGTGTTGCATCCGGAATATTATTATCAACATCCCAAATGATGACATAACCATATGAAATATCATCTGAGTAGATTGGAATCATCAATCGTTTGACACTTACATCATTGATTACATCTTCATGTTCTTTGATATCTGATTTTCCATATATCTGACGTGATTTTGAAGTTCTTTTGATAAATGCCGATTCAATTATATTATTGAGTGTTGACAGATACCTTTCATCTGCAACACATACATAATCCTTAAAAATCTCTTCATATATAGCAACTGGGGCATTAACAACACCCTCGATCATCGAAGCGATTTCATTCAGTTCGCCACCTCTTAACATGATTTCTTTTAATCTTGTATTAAATTCATCAATTTGTACCAGTAATTTCATTTGTCTGTTAACAACAGATGTTAAAACATTGGATATGATATCTCCAAAAGACAAATCAAGTGGAATACTAACCACTGGTAAATCATGTTCATTGGCAGTATCCAAGACACTCTGTGGCAGTTTATCTATATACCGCTTGGTCTTAATACCTAAACCTGCTACACCAATACGTTTCATGATTGGGATCAATTCATTTAATTTTAAAATATCGTCTTTAATAGAATATGCTGTGGTTAGTAAAAACTCTCCTGGTTTTACCCAATCAATGATATCGGGTACTTCCATAACATTCACTTTAGCAATGTAATTGTCTAAACCTTTTTCTCCACACAACACTGTTGCATTTTTAAAAAATTCCAATTCTAGAATTTCACTTACTTTAACACCAACTTTATTTTGCATGCATGTCACCTCTATATTAATTATACTAAATATTCTGAAAATTGTGTCATCTTTCGTTTAGTACTTAATACCAAAGTTTTTTATGTTTTAATCAATTTATTTGGTTTGCAGTAATAAATAAACCGGTAAAAGTCACCTCCTACCGGTTTGTAGATTAGTGAGATTTTATTTTACTCAGGTAATACAATATTTAAGAAAATACCAGCTATTGCTGCTAAAGCCATACCTTCAATGCTAACACTCATGTCACCAATATTAATTGGTAATGTAGCGCCACCAAGTCCTAATACCACGATTGTAGCTGTGATGATTAAGTTTCTTGATTTATTGAAGTCAACCTTATTTTCAACTAATGTTCTTGCACCGATAGATGCAATCATACCAAATAATATAATTGAAATACCACCGATGATTGACACTGGAATTGTAGAAATTAATCCGCCAAGTTTAGGAATTAAACCTAAAATAATAGCGAATACTGCTGCAATTCTCATAATCAATGGATCCCAAGCTCTAGTTAATGCCAAAACACCTGTGTTTTCAGAGTATGTTGTATTAGCTGGTCCACCGAAGAATGCTGAAACTGCTGTGGCAATACCATCACCCATAAGTGTTCTAGGTAATCCTGGTTCTTCTAAGAAATCTTGGTCAACAGTTGCGCCGATAGCGATGACATCACCAACATGTTCTACCATTGTAGCAAGTGCGATTGGAGCAACAGTTAATATAGCACTTAAATTGAATTTTGCAAATTCGAATGCTGGAATACCAACTAATTCTGCATCTTTAACTGCTGTAAAATCTACTTCACCCATTATAATTGCAATTATGTAAGTACCGATTAGTCCGATAATGACAGGTATAACTTTTAAAAATCCTTTTGCAAAGACACTAACAACTGTAACAATAGCAAAAGCTATTACAGCCAACAACCAGTTCGCTGATGCCATATCGATTGCAACTGGCGCCAATTTCAAACCAATAACAATAATAATAGGGCCAGTAACAACTGGTGGGAAAAACTTAATAACACGTTCGGTTCCAAATATCTTCATTAGACCAGCCAATATCAGATAAATAAAACCAGCAACAACAATACCACCTCTTGCATATTCAAGACCATGTGTTGAAGCAACAGCTAACATTGGTGCAATAAAAGCAAATGATGATCCTAAGAAAGCAGGAACTTTACCTTTAGTGATTAAGTGGAACAGTAATGTACCTACACCAGCAAGTAACAGCGAAACCGAAATATCTAAGCCCGTTATTATTGGAACTAAGACAGTTGCGCCAAACATGGTGAAGGCGTGCTGTAAACCAAGTGTCATCATTTTTGGTACACCCAGTTGTTTAACATCGGTAATTGCATTCAAGTTCTTTTGTGCTTCCATTCATTCCTCCTTTTTAATAAATTCAGATTTTTTCTCACTAATCATTATTTTGTTTTTCTTTAATCGCTGTTAGAACTTTCTCAGCGGTTAAAGGCATGGTATTTAAACGAATCCCAGTCGCATTATAAATGGCATTCGCAATAGCTGGAGCAGAAGGTACCATAGCAGGTTCAGCAACCCCACGAGCACCAAATGGACCTGTTTCCTCAGGGTTTTCAACAAATTTGATGATCATTTCTGGCATATCATCTGCTGTTGGTATTTTATAATCCACGAAAGACGGATTCAAAACTTTACCATCTTTTAACATCAATTCTTCAAAAAGTGCTGTACCCATTCCTTGTACAATAGCACCTTCAATCTGACCTTCTAACAACTGTGGATTCATCACTTTACCCACATCAAAACATGATGCTACGGTTAAAACTTTTGTTTGCCCCGTTTCTAAATCGACTTCAACTTCAACACCTTGAACGCCATAAGTCCAAAATACAACAGGATGATCCCCTAAACCGGTTTTCTTATCAGCATTTCTGATATTTGGTGGTATAAAAGAACCTCTACCAATGATTGGTCCATGAATGGCTGATCCATCATCAAAATTAAGTCCAATTGCTAGATCAGCAATGGCTACTTTTTTATCTGGATATATTTTTGAAACCACATAACCGTCCTTTAATTCTAGATCTCTTTTATAGATTCCCAATTTGATTTGAGACAATTCCAAAAGTTGATCCTTAGCATCTTTTGCTGCTTCAACCACTGCACGACCAGCCGAATAAGTAATTCTTGAAGCCACTGTTTGCCATTCATACGGTGTATGATCCGTATCCCCTGTTTTGATGGTAATCTTTTCAGGTGATATAGATAACACTTCTGCAGCAATTTGAGTCATGACAGTATCAGATCCCTGGCCAATATCTTGTGCACTAACAAGCAAGTGTGCTGAGCCATCTTCATTTAGTTTGATAACTGCTGAAGATGCTGCATTATTAGGCATTGAAGGCGCTTTCCAACCACATGCAATACCTTTCCCTCTGACTTTTTTAGGTCCAGAAGGTTTTGATTTTTCATTTAGTTTAATATCAATAGAAACTTGTTCTAAACATTCTTGTAGTCCCGATTGACTCACCACTTCGCCAGTACCTGTTGTACCGCCTGGTTTCATACCATTAATTCTTCTTATATCAACCGGTGTGATACCTAGTTTTTCTGCAATAATATCCAAATTTTGTTCAATACCGAAATGGATCTCACACATACCAAAACCACGATAAGGTCCTCCAACAGGATGATTGGTATACACACAATATGAGTCAGTCCATACATTTTCTATGTCATATGGTCCTGCAGAAGCATAGCCTGCTGCTTTTGCAATGTTTACACCATATTCGTTGTAAGCACCACCATCCCATATGAATTCATTTTGAACCGCAATTATTTTACCGTCTTTATTGACACCCGTTTTAATCGTCGCGTGTAATCCTTGACGGACATAAGCATTTTGAAACTCATCTTCACGAGAATAAGTCAATTTAATTGGACGCCCTGGATTTCTCTTTGCCAAAGGTACCAAAATCCCTTCAAGTGTTGTACCTGCCTTTGATCCAAATCCTCCTCCAACTGCTGGTGATAGAACTCTCAGTTTATTCAAAGGAATATCAAAAGCTTCTGATAAAGCTTGTCTTACAGCATAAGGCGATTGACAAGATGCCCATATTGTACAACTACCATCAAGATCCATTTGAGCAATGGCTGTATGCGGCTCTATCGGCGCATGTTGTACATGAGGCACATAGAATTTATTTTCAACCGTATAGTCTGCAGTTTCAAATGCTTCAGATGCATTTCCTTTTCTAAGTGTATAATGATTAGAAATATTAGATCCTGGTTTCGGGAAAAAAACAGGCACCCATTTATAGTCACCTAAATCTGGATGGACCAAAGGTGAACCTGGTTTCATACCTTCTTTTGCATTGGTAACAGCGGGTAATACTTCATATTCTACCTCAATCAATTTAAGAGCATGTTGTGCAATTTCTTCTGAAATTGCTGCAATTGCTACAACAGCTTCACCTCTGTATCTTGCTTTACCAACCGCTAAAAAGTTTTTATCTTCTAAATAGAGACCACCTCTTTTTTCAAAATGTTCTCCAGTAATAACATCTTTTACACCTTTAAGTGCTAGTGCTTTATCTATATCTATCTTCACAATTTTTGCATGAGCATGCGGACTTCTTTTAACAGAAGCATATAACATTCTCGATAATTTGATATCATCAACGTATTTTAAAGCGCCTGTTACTTTTTTTATACCATCAACTCTTTTTACGCTTTTACCTACAAATTTCACGTCATCGCCCCCTTATGCATTATTGTTTTCAGCCACAAATTGAATGGCTTCTATAATTTTTTTATATCCTGTACAACGGCATAAGTTGCCACTGATGCCTTCTTTTATCTCTTCTACAGTCGGATTAGGATTATCATTAAGTAGTACTTTTGCTGTCATAATCATCCCAGGGGTACAGTACCCACATTGAAGTGCTGCGTTTTCTATAAATGAAACTTGTAAAGGATCAAGGACACCGTTAACTGCCAAACCTTCAATAGTTGTTATCTCACAACCATTTGCCTCAACCGCCAATACCAAACATGCATTAACTGCTCTGCCATCCATAATGATTGTACAAGCACCACATTCACCTGCTCCACAACCCTCTTTTGCACCAGTTAAATCAAAATCCTCTCGAATCATTTGTAATAATGTTATATGTGTATCAACTGCATATTCGATTTCTTCACCATTTAATGTAAAATTTATGATTACTTTCATTGCACGCCTCCTATAACCATTCTAATAAAGAGTTTCTTAACATCACTTTCACCATCTCACGTCTATAACTCTCAGTCGCTCTAAGATCACTGATTGGTTTCACTTCCTTTGATGCCATTTCACATGCTTCTTCAATTAAGTCTTTAGTCAATATTTTACCATTAAGGAAAGCTTCAGTTTGATCAAGTCTTATTGGCGTCGGTGCTACAGCACCACAACTGATGGTATAAACATCAGCTTGTTTGATTACCGTTGAACATACAGTTGAAAGATCAACTTCTTTACGTCTAGATGTTTTTGTAAATATACCCAATACATCACTCTCTTCAAATGAGACACCTGTCACGATTTCACCATGTTTTAATAATGTTTTTCTAACAAAGACAAAAAAATCTGATAATAAAATGGTTCTTTCACCTTCAGCACTAAAGACATGAACCTTGGCATTTAGAGACAATAATGGTGTTGCTGTATCAGCAAGAGGCGATGCATTACATATATTACCTACACATGTCGCTCGATTTCTAACTTGTTTTGATCCAACCGATAACGCAGCTTGTGCTAAAAATGGATACTTCTTTTGAATGATTGGATGTAATCCCAAATCATTTAAAAGCACAGTAGCACCAATCATCACTCGTCCATTTTCAAAAGATATTTTATCAAGTTCACTTATTTTTTTGATATCAACCAGATAATCGGCTTCTAAAGAACAATCTCGCATGCGAACAATGATATCTGTTCCACCATTTAGAATTAAAGCTTTTTCACCTTTTTCATTTAGAATATCTACGGCTTCTTTTAAGGTTGTTGGTGCAAAGTACTCAAATCTATTCATTGTTTCCCCTCCATATAATTGTTTGAAAATTAATACATAACCCATCAGTTTTTATATCTATTTGTAACGACTGTATCTAACGATTCCAAGACACAGTTATAATTAAGTTAAATGTAGGTTTCTATATTTTTGTGTTTTCAAACCTTTTCAGTCACTCTTTTGATGCCTGAATTTGGTTTAAAATAGAATTGTGCGAAAATTCTAAAAACTCTTCTCTTCTATTATAATCTGTAATCTTCTCACTCTGTTTGTTGTAATTAACTAAATATTCTGACAATATTTCGCATCTATTTAGTACCCAATAACAACACCATTTACTCTATACTACTAATAATTAAATACATTTATAAAATTTTTATTAGTAATATAAGAAATGGAGTATAATTACTATAAGGAGGTGTTGTATGTCTAACTCATATATTGAACATAATGCTTTGGATACTATTCAATTCTATGAATTGATAAACAGTTCCGCATTGCTTAAAAGATACCTAAAAGAAGGTACACACCACCTTGAAGATTTTGAATCATTATTAAAGGATATTTTTCATATACATTATAAACACTCTATTTATTTAGACCACCCAACATTACGTTCTATAAATTATGAAATAATTTATAGCATGCTTCAAATTAATCAGCTTTTAAGTTTACGAAAAAGAACGGTTGGCTCTTTATCAAATACTTATTTGGCATTCAAACTCATCGTAGATGGATTATTTGAATCATTAAGAGGTCGATCATTGATTCAAGAGATTGAAGATACTCTCAACTCACTGAATAATATGGACTCTCTTAAACATTCTATTGATAACTTATTAGAATTGGCTCATACAGTAGATTTAGATAAAATCCTTTCTATGAATGAACAATCATTACTTACTAAATATCTTGACCTACTCAATGAGCGAAACACAAGTGAAATGACAGAAAATGATTGGATGATAAGTCTCATTGATGAACTGTTTAATGAGTCCAAATCATCTGAGGATGTATTCATAAAAAAAGATATCCAAACAGCCATAAGCAAAAGTAAAATCGAAGAAAATAACTCTGCGTTAGAAACGTTATTAAATAACCTACCGAATCAACAACAAGATGAAATCAATCATGATATTACTGATTATCAAACAGAGACTGAAAAAACTGATAAGGAAACCAGTGAAGACTTCAAAGACTATCTTAAAGATGAATTAGAAGAAAAATTCGCACCTTATCTAAAAGAGCAATATTTATCAAAAGGACAACAACAAAACAGTCAGAAACGGTTTGTTTCAGAATTAGAGGCCTCCGATACAAGCAATCAAAATATCATTCAAAACGGAAAAGTAGATGCTTCACAACAATCTACTCAACAAACTATACATCAAATATCCAGTGAACAAGAAAATAAACTTAGGCAAATAAAACAATTTGGTCATTCATACAATACAGATCTTTCCAATCGTTTAAATAGGTCTTATTTAGATGAGGATTATAAACATCTCGAGAACAGTTTGAAAACTCAGATGAAAAAGTTAAACTTACCAAGCGTATTATCTCAAGCCATAAAAGGTATTGACTCATTTAATAACACAACAAAAATTCTTGGCATTAAAGAAAACTCTCTAAATGATCTAACCTTTGATGAAGTAATTAAAATGCATAAAAGATATATAAAACCCTCATTTGTGAAATTTGTAAACAAAGTTGGAAAAAACAAACTCTATGCCAGTCGAATTCAACACAAAAAAAGAAAAGAACATTCAATACAAATCGATAAAATCAACAGTTCGCACAATATTGATTTATTAATTGAAGATGAATATATCGGATTGGCTCTAGGAATTGAAGCGTTTGAAAATGATTTTTATGACAGGTATCTACGCGATGATCTTCTGACGATTGATATGATTCGAAAATATGATAAAAGAAAAGGACCTATTATCCTATGTTATGACGGTTCGGGATCTATGGAAGGTGCTAAAATCGAAGAAACACAAAGTCATATTTTAGCCATCATTGAAATTGCTAAAATTCAAAAAAGACATTTGGTTTTAATTCAATTTGCATCAGCCACCGAACCTCTATACATCAAAGAAATCGATCCCTCAAGAATCACAGCTCAAGATGTGCTTGATGTACTTGATGAATTTATTTGTGGAGGAACTGATTTTGAAAAACCTTTATCTAAAGCCATAGAATTTATCAAAGCAGACCAACATAAAAAGTCTGATATCCTTTTTATCACAGATGGTCAATGTGAAATCAGAGAAGCTTTTAAAAAAACGTTTCTTCAGCTGAAACAGCAAAGAGATTTCAAACTCTATACAATTATCATGCATGCTTATACGTATCATGATTATGGTGACATTGGAGACATATCTGATGATGTATTAGAAATTAAAGGACGAGATATCGGAAATTGGAATGAAGCAACCAATAAAAAACTCTACTCACTGATTTAGGAGAAAACGATGGAAAAAAACAAACTAACAAAGATCAGTCAAACCTTACACCAAATAAATGACTTCATTAACTCACAGTATTATGAAGTTGAAGATTATACACTTTGTATTTTATTATCCATGATTTCTAGAACCAATATGATTGCACTAGGTCAGCCTGGTATTGCTAAATCTGCGATTTTAAGAACTTTTGTTGATGCCATTGATTTTGAGGACTTAGATGGCACACCATATTTCCATATTCAGATGGGTTCCGATATCTCACCAAACAATGTTTTTGGTGCACCTGATATCGAATACTTTAAAAAGAACGGTATCATTAAAAGACATTACAAAGGATTTCTTCCTGATGCTGTTATTGCATTTTGTTCTGAGTTTTACCGCGTAAATGATCAGGTTGCTAACTCCGGACTCCTTACAATACTCAACGAAGGTGAATTTAAAAACGGTACTGATACAGTCAAAACAAAGCTTCGCTTTTTTATGGCAGATACAAACTTCTTTCCTAGGCAAATTGACGATTTAGACGTAGAAGAAACTGATTTAAAACTTCAGGCGCTTCATGATCGATTTCTTTCTCGTGTTTTTGTTAAGCCATTAGTAGATACCGACAACAAACTAAAGATGATCCTTACAGACAACACACAACAAAGCGAATTTAAAATATCCATACATGATATTATCTATATTCAAGACCATCTTCACACGGTTGATATCGGAGAAGATATCGCTAGGTTGATGATTGATATAGCAAATAAACTGGAAATGAAATATAATATTTTCATCTCACCAAGACGTTTAAAACTTAGTGGTAATTTAGTAAGAGCACATGCACTTTACAACAACAGAAACTATTGTCTTACTGATGATTTGATTGCTTTACAATTCACATTTTGGCAGAAAGAAGATGACTTACTCAAAGTTCAAGATATTATTTTTGAAAAAATGGATTTACCGAATATCAATGCAGAAAAATATTTATCATTACTATCCTCTATTCAAGAAGAACTAGATCTAAATATCAATAATCATAGTGAGTTCTTTGAAAATGACACTGATACTCTTTATGAACAGGCTATCAGCAATGTTATGACTCTTATGGAACGAATCGAACTTGAATACCCTGAAAAAGAAAAGTATGATATCATCGTTAATTGTTTTAATCAAATCAATACAACCTATCAAAGACTCATTAGAGAAAGATCAGCATTATAGCAAACAAAACTCTAGCCAAAGTTCTCTTCGGCTAGAGTTATTTATTTCAATACCTTATTAACTCAATTTACTTCGAAGATATGATTTATTCTTAACTATTCTATTATTAGTTATTATTTGATTTTCCACTAAAAGTAAGAATATCTTCAATAGCCAACCCAAGCTGGATAATCCCCTTTTGATCCGTTCTTGAAAGACCAACAAATTTAAAGCTTCTACCATCAATATCTCTAATTGTCATGGCTTGAGCCACTCTTTTCTTAGGATTATTTAAGATGTCATAAAAAACATACGCTTGAGTACTCGGATTGTTCTCAATCACAAAACCAATCCCCGCTGGATTGTTTGATAAGACCGTTTTACCATGTTCATCAGTGATATAAAATTCAGATATACCCGTCTGTTTTGAAAAGTCCACTAAAAACTGATTGTTGATAGGTTTCTCTTTCATGATATTTGCAAGTTTCTCTCCTGTGTTAAACAGTTCTTTGTTAATCGCTTCATCAAACTTCAAAACGAACGTATTGAGTTTTTTAGAAACTCCTTGTATTTCACCTGATAACATTGCATTATCAGTGGTGTTTTGTTCATGTTCTTTTATATCATTAACCGCTTTTGATGTGGCATCTTCAGAATCTGCTGCAATTTCAGCCAATCCAACTACGTTTGATGAAAGTGTTTCTGAAGCTTTTAACTGTTCCTCAATGCTTGCAGAAATCATTTTAATAAACTCTAACATGCCTTCTGCACTTTTTACGATTGTATCTAAACTACCACTTGCTTCTTCATTGCTATCTTTAATGGCCTTAATACTAGAAACAGCATCATGTATTTCTGTTACAACACCGTGTATACTTTGATCAACGACCGATATCTCAGCCCTTATTTCCTCAGCCAAGTTTGAACTTTCTGCTGCTAATTTTGTCACTTCATTGGCTACAACTGCAAACCCTCTACCCGCTTCACCAGCTCTTGCTGATTCGATCGAAGCGTTCAAAGCCAATAAATTGGTTTGTTCAGAAATTGATGTGATACCATTGGTCATCTCTTTGATGGTTAACATCAAACGCTCCAATTCTTGAACACGATTAACAGAGACATTCATTTTGCTTTCAATCAAATCTATACCATTTAAAGCATCAATGATGGTACCTTTACTATGAGAAATCGTCACTAAAGATGCTTCTGTAATCTCCATATACTCTTTACTGTAGTTTGACATTTGGTCATTGGAACTTTGCATTTCTTCAGAAACCGCGGCATTTTCCATGGATGCACCTGAAATACTTTTTGAATTTGTTTTGATTTGATTGATCTGATCCCCAATTAAATTCATTTGTACTAATGCTTTATTGGCATTATCACTTAATTGTTCTGCATGTTTAGAAAGAGCAATCTCAGATTCCAGCATATTGAAGAGCCATTCTTTCATGGTCTTTTGTAAGGATTGTATTTTCTTAAACTGATTTTTATTATGACTTAACAGAACTGTCTTCTGTGTCTCAGCTAAAAAATTACCATCTGCATATTGTTCCAATACATCATTTAATATCTTTACATCTCTTTTTTGAAGATAGTTTTGTATGTAGAATCCAATCATAAATAAAAGCGTTGAAACAATTGAAATTACAATAACAAAGCTTTCTCCAAATAATATTATTGATACTGTATTGATGATTAATAAAACTATTAACATAAGAAGATACATAATAACCACCTTTTATTTTTTATCCATAACCGTTCTAAATACCATGATAGATTCCATCATGTTTGGAAAACCGACTGATGGTGCTGTTAGTAAAATTGCATGTTCAATTTCTTCTTTTGTACAGGACACTTCCAAAGCCTTATTGATATGCGTTTCGAGCGCATAATTATGGCAACTGACAGATGAAATAACAACTTTCATTAACGCTCGTGTTTTTTCATCAAGTGGACCACCTTGTTCATGAATGAGTTTTCCATAATTAGCATAAGCATCATATATATCTTTATGTTCAGTTGCAAAATACTTAAAGTTCTCTTTGATCTTATTCATACTCCCACCTTTCAATTGATTAAGTTACACAAGTGGTGCTTGTCGTACTTTTGAAAACTGTTCATAGGCATATGCAATTTCAATTAGAACCCCTTCACTAAATGGTCGTCCTAAGATTTCCATGCCTATTGGAACCCCGAGTTTAGCATCCTCTGTTGGATCACTAAATCCAGCAGGTACACAAATGGAAGGAAATCCAGTAACCGATGCTAAAACGCCATTTCTTTCATTTTGTGAGCCACCCACTTTACAGACCAACTGTTTTTGGTGTGGGTATACAATGGCATCCAATTGATGTGTTGCCATGAGTTGAATCAAACTATTTTGAGTGGCGATCCTTTTGATCAGACGTTCATTATAAATAGATGTGCCTGTTGAAAGTTGATTGGCTTTTTCTAAGTTCTCTTTGATACCTTCATGGTGTTTACCACTTTCAAGTATCTCATTAACACTATGTACAGGTGCAGAATGCAGCTCACTTAAGTAAGCATTTAAGTGATCCTTTAAATCATAGAGATGTACACTCACATTTTGTACAAGATCACCAGAATCAATCACATCATCAAGAGCAATCATAGTAGCACCATTTTCTTCTAAGATATCAATGGCCTTGTTCACTTCTCTATTCGTTGTTTCATGAATTTCATCTTGACCAAAAAAGCCTTTTAAAACACCAATTCTTTTATTTTCTAAACCCTCTACCTTTAAAAACTCTATATACGATTGATTGACACGCCCAACCGACCAAGCAGTTTTAGGATCTTTTGCATCATAACCATATACGGCGTCTAATAACTTAGTCGCATCTTCAACGGTTCGTGCTATAGGTCCTATAACATCTTGAGTATTTGAATATGGCACAACACCGTATTTGCTTACGAGTCCAATGGTTGGACGAATCCCAACCAAACAATTTGCTGATGATGGTGATCGAATGGAATTAATGGTATCTGTTCCAATACCCATTAAACCGAAGTTTGCAGCCACCGAGGCACCCGTACCGCCACTTGACCCCCCTGGTGTTCGGGTTAAATCATATGGATTAAGTGTTTGACCTTGCATTGAACTAATCGTTTCACCCCAAATTGCAAATTCGTGCAGATTTGTTTTTGCAATAATCAAAGCCCCTGCATCTTTCATTTTCTTTACTATAGATGCATCTTCATTCGAAAAAAATCCTTCCAGACTTTTACTACCTGCTGTTGTCGGCATGTTAGTGGTATGAACATTGTCCTTTAATAAGATAGGAACACCATGTAAAGGACCTTTAAAGCCATGACTTATATAATAGTTGTCCAAAGCTTCAGCTTCTTTAATAACATCATCATTGATACAAATAATTGAATTTAATTTCGGACCTTCTTGATCAAAGCGACGTATTCTTTCTAAATATTCTAATACGAGTTTTTTAACCGTTAACTCGCCTGATTCTATTGCCTGATGGAGTTGTTCTACAGTTAATTCCATGATATCGATTTTATTCAAAACACTTCTCCTTTTTAATCTTCTATATATAAATTCTTTACCATTTTTACCCTGAATCATTTGTAATAACTCACTAAAAAGATATAATTTCTTTTGTTAACCAGCAATATGTACACATTTGAACATATAGGGGTATAGTCTGTTTAGATATAAAATCACCAGTATACGAGTTCAATCTACTTTTATTGCTCTGTTATGATGGCTTTTACTAGAAATTGTTACTGACCTAGAAAGACTAATTATCTACTTCCATAATACTCCAAAAAAATGCAATCAAAAATAATATTTATCATTATAAGGATTTCTGTTTATTTAATAAGCTTTGTTTCTGATATACTTAGATAAAGTATTACCCTATTACTTGATGTATTCTCTTATAAGAATTAGACGATAGGCAATGGGTTTAAAATAAGAACTGATATAGCAGAAAAATTATATATTAAATCAAAAACATATAATGAAAAGTAGGTTAAAATGAAGAAAAATTATTTAATCAGTGAAATTCAAAAAATAAAAAAAGAACATCCTTCTGTTTTAATTTCAGTTGTGGGTGCTGGTGGAAAAACTACAACTGTGTTCCAGCTTGCTAATCAACTTAAAAAAGAGGCTTCTGTTCTTGTAACCACAACTACAGCCATGTTTCATCCACATGATAAAGTTGATCATGTCTATTATAAGACTTTACCAAACATGCAATACAATAAAAATGAAATCACAGCTCTCTTCGATGATTATAAAGAAAAAAAAGATAAAGTCAGTGGCATAGGAAGTGAACTTGCAAACCATATTGCTCAAGAAGGCATCTTTGATTACATCATAAATGAAGCTGATGGCGCTAGAAGAAGACCTCTTAAATGTTACGCACCACACGAACCAGTGATACCCAATACCAGTCACATTGTTTTAATAGTAATAGGAGCAGATGCCATCGGGAAAGAACTTTCAGAAGATATTGTGCACCGTATTGATTCGTTTACTGAAGTATCAAAGTTAAAGGTTGGAGAGATCATCACCTCAGAGAGTTTAATAAATCTTCTTACTCATAAGAAAGGTTTTTTAAAAGGACTTCCAAAACATGCTTCAACGTTTATCTTAATCAATAAATCATTGAGTCATCCAGTTAATTTCGATAAAGCTGAATTTGCGGAAATCATATTTAAGAAAACTAATCATTATAAAGCGGTTATATTTTCAGAGATGAAGGATTTTGAATTTGATTCTATTTATATAAGATATTAGAGAAGATTTAATAGCATTATAACCAAAAGTTGAACAGAGTAATATCTGTTCAACTTCAGTACTTTATTCATTCGTTAGAGTTATCGTTTGTATAAGTTTATTATTTTCATCATACCGATACTCTTCTTTTACTCCTTTTGAATCCTCATGGTAAAAGAGGTTACCCTGCTGATCATAAACTGATTTTGACCAATAACCATCTGAATCTTCATAGCTAATATTATTGGTCTTATCAAAGGTTCTTTTTTCCCAATAGCCATTTGAGTCCTCATAAAACACCAAATTGTTTAAAGTATCATAATCATGTTTTTCCCAATATCCTCGAGAGTCATCATGATAAATCTTATTGCCTCTAATGTCATATTCATTCTTTGCCCAATAACTTTTAGTGTTTAAATATTCAAAGTATACTTCATTCCCATTTCTATCAAAAATCCATTTTTCCCAATGACCTTCTGAGTTCTCAAAATAGATTTTATTACCATTTTGATCATAGGCTATTTTCTCGTTTACAGAATTGTACTCAAGAGCATCTAGGTCTACTCCTTGCCATATATTCTTCGTCATACATTTACTCCTTTCAGATTGTCAGGGTTGATAATATATATTTCTATTCCATTATCTGCATTAGATATTTAGACTATACCCCGTTTTTATATACATAATAAAATAAATGTAAAAGTATGTTGAAACATCTTAAGATAAAAAAAGAACCTAGAAAATATATTTCTGGTTCTTTCAATATGATTATTCATTTAATGTCTTATACAAACCACTACAGAGTTTGAGAGCTGATTCATCTTTTTTGATATCTCCTATATTATAAGCACTGAAGGCCTTATCAAATCTTATATCCCATTTTAAAAAGTTACTTATATATTTAAACTGATCAGATATCAGTTGGTATTGTGCATCCTCAGTTGATGAACCGCCAACAGTAATAACACCAATCTTTTTATTTGGTACGTTATAATCTAATCCTTGCCAAGAATAAAATTTATCAATGATTGATTTTAATTGAGTTGAAATTCCCCACCAATATACAGGTGATCCAAAAATGATAACATCTGCAGCTGTTACTTTTACTAATAGATCGTTGGTATCATCTTTATGGATACATTGACCTTTTAACTTAATACAAGCATCACATGCATCACAAGGTTTTATATTCTTTTGAGATAAGTCAATAAAATCTATCTCTGAATCATTTAAATTCTCTATAACACCCTTCTCAAATTCTTTTAATAACATTCTTGTATTACCATTTAATCTGGGACTTCCATTTAGAATTACAATTTTCATAAGACTATCCTTTCTTCGAATAACATCACTCATTATATATTCAGTTTATCACTTAAACACATAAATTAAATAGAATCTTTTTCCAAACCACTGTGTTCACTATTATTTCATCAATGATTACATGAAAACAATCATTCTTACTAATTTTTTTGCTCTTCTAAACTAAAAACACCAACATAGTTGATGTTTTATAAATTTATTTTATAAATTCATTGGAATAAGAAATAAAGTAGTTCCAATCTATTTCATTAATTCTGTGTCTATCTTCTTTTATATGATAACCATAAAACTCAGTATGAAAAAATGTTTCTTGATCAATACTATCAAGATCTAACTTTTTCTCAGATCCGTATAACCTATAGACTTCACTTGCTAAAGCTAATGATTGATACTCACCATCTGGATTAGCCCATAAGTCATTAGTAGAACTAGACACATATACTTTTCTTGGTGCAATAGAGGCCAGAAGCATATGCTGATCAAATGGCATTTCATCTTCAAGTCCAGCATATTTATCATATTCATCTACAAACCAGTGTGGGAACTCCTTATTCACAAACTCAATATTTTCACCTACTGCTCCTCGTGAAAGTGCTGCTCCAGAATTTCCTGAACCATTACTTATTGCCAAGGCAATACGCTCATCTTGTGCAGCTGTCCATAGAGACGCTTTTCCCATTCTTGAGTGACCAAAAGTAATAATTTTGTCATTATCTAACAGATTGTCCGTTTCCACATAATCAATTACTCGACTTAAGCCAAATGACCATGCTGCAATTGTTTTAAATTCTTCGCCATTATCAAATATATTTATTAATCTTGTATCGAAATCATTTTTGTTATCTGGAGAAAAATCATTTGCACATACTGTAATTAATGCATAACCTTCATCAATTATAGTTTTATAAGGCCATCTACTGTACCTTTCTCCTCTTCTATCCTCTACTTCCTCTTGATCTAATAAATTGCCGTATGAGGTCAAAATAGAAACATCATCCTCTAAAAATGTATTACCTTTAAAGTTAAGTCCTACAAATACAGGCACTGGGTCAACAGTTTTAGGAATGTACGCAAGTAGCAACGCGTCACTTTCGCCAAGTTCAGTGGTAATCGTCATTTTTATTTGTCTTCTTATCGCTTTGTCTTCATAAAAGTCATTATCTTCTGCAAGTAATTCAAAAGAAACTTCATATGGAATATCTGGAATGTTACCATATACTTCAGAATAGAAAAAATTCATCATTTCGTCTTTTCTATTTTCATACTCTTCTGAGTTCAGTACTGCTTCACCGTCATTGTTAATCAAGATTTTCGGAATGCTCTCTAAATCAATTTGCGCTGTCATATCACCAACAATCAACTCAAATATCTTAGGTGCACCACTATCAAAATCGGATTCAAGAGTCGCATACAACATTTTAGGTGATATCCATGAAAACAACCAAACAGCACCTAATAACATCGTTGAAATAAAAATTATTAGACCTATTTTTACATACTTTTTCATAATTTTATAACGCCTCCATATCTTATTCAGTTCTATTGAAAATTAAACTACACATACAATGTAATGCACTTAAATTGCTTAAAGAAAAACACCATCAGGAGATATTTCCGCTTCATGAGTTCCGTTTCAGTACTCATACCTTTGACCTAATCAAACTGGTGATATACTCATAACTAATTTTAAGATCTTCCATAGGAGTATCTGTTGCCTGTTCGATTGAATAAAAATCAACTGCCCAATTAAAATCATTTTTGACTACACTTTCAAAGTTTATACGACCTTGTCCAAGAGCTGCATCTGAAATTACAAAATTACCCCGTTTAAACTTCAAATCATAATCTCTAAGATGTACACCTTTAATACGAATATGATATTTGTTAATAAAATGAGTAGGATCAAAGCCTCCTCTTGCCAACCAATAAGTGTCTACTACGAAATTTACATATCGAGGATCGGTGTGGTTAAAAAGAAGTTCTAGACCTAATTCACCATCAAGATTTACAAGCTCATAATGATGATGATGATACAACAATTTGATATCTTCTTTTAACAGTTTTTCTCCCAGTATATTTAGACGCTTTGATAACTTTAGTAAACCCTTTTTCTTTTGTATAAATGATTTGATTGGGATGACAGATACTTCTAAATATGAAATGTCTAAGGTTTTAGCAAAATTGATGTACCACTCTATCTTCTCTTCAATATCCTTGAGTTTAATCTGACAGACTGAATAAGTAATCTCATGCTCTTCTTTTAATGTTTTTAACATTGTAAGTTCACTTTGAGAAAATGATATCCTTGCCAACTCAAAGTTTTTAATACCGAGTTTGTTTAATTCTAAAAACTTCTCTTTCATTTTTTCAGGTGTTTGAATTAACTTTCTAATCGTAAAGGTTTGGACACCAATCTTATCGATCATCGTGATAACCATCCACCATCAACTGCAATGGTATACCCATTTACATAATCAGCAGCTTTACTTGATAAGTATACAAATGTACCTGCTAAATCTTCAGGTGTTCCCCATCTCCCTGCAGGAATTCTATCAATAATTTCTTTATTTCTTTTTTCATCTGCTCTTAAAGCTGCTGTATTATCTGTTGCCATATAACCAGGAGCAACAGCATTAACATTAATGCCGTATTGTGCCCATTCATTGGCCATAATCATAGTTAAGCCCTTAACGGCACTTTTACTTGCTGTATACGAAGGTACTCTTATACCGCCTTGATAAGACAACATAGACGCGGTATTAACAATCTTACCTCCGTTACCTTGTTTAACAAATTGATTGGCAACTGCTTGAGATAAAAAGAATAAGCTTTTGCTGTTAACATTCATGACATCATCCCAATCTTTTTCAGAAAACGAAAGAGAATCATCTCTTCTTATCATGCCAGCGTTGTTAACAAGAATATCAATTTTACCAAATGTATTTACTGTTTCATTAACTATTTGATCCACTTTTTCAATCGAAGTCAAATCCGCTTGAATAAATAAGAACTTTTTACCCAATGCTTCAACTTCTTTTTTAGTATCATCAGCCAAACCACGACTCACAACAACGATATCAGCTCCAGCAGTTGCAAGTGCAACTGCAACGCCTCTTCCTAATCCTTTATTACCACCTGTAACGATGGCCACTTTATCATCTAAACTAAACATATTTAAATTCATTATATTCTCCTATCTCAAGTCACCCATTTTTACATGGTCCATATCATCAAATGTCTGATTTTCACCTACCATACCCCAGATAAATGTATAACTGCCAGTTGCAACACCCGAATGAATTGACCAACTAGGTGAGATAACTGCTTGTTCGTTTTTCATAACAATATGTCTTGTTTCTTGTGGTTCACCCATAAGATGGAACACTCTTGTTTCTTCTGTCATATCAAAGTAGAAATAAACTTCCATTCTTCGTTCATGGGTATGACATGGCATGGTATTCCAAACACTGCCTTTTTCTAAAATGGTTAATCCCATAACCAATTGACAACTTTCACAAACTGCAGGATGTACGTATTGATAAATTGTTCTTTTATTAAGCTGTTCTTCAGAACCTAATCTTAATGGATTAGCACTTTCAATTTCAATTTTGACTGTTGGGTAAGACCGATGTGCAGGTGCACTGTTGATGTAAAACTTAGCAGGATTCTTTGGATCCTCTGACTTAAATGATACTTCTTTAATACCCATGCCAACATAAAGGCCATCTTTGTTATTCAGTGAATATACTCTACCATCAAGTTTAATAACACCCGGTCCACCTACATTAATGACACCCATTTCTCTACGTTCTAAAAAGTATTTCACACCAAGTTCTTTTGTTGTTCCAATAGTCACTTCTGTATTAACCGGCATGATACCCCCAGCGATGATTCTATCAACATGTGAATACGTGAATTGAATCTGATCAGCTAGAAAATTGTCTTCTATTAAATAATGTTCTCTATTTTCTTCTGTTGTGTAGTACTTTGCATCCCCTGGATGATTGGCATATCTAATGTCTAAATTCATGTTCTATCTCCTCTTATTTTTCACTATCCATCATTTTTTTGTATTCTATTCCTGCAAAAAACAGTGCTGCTAGACCGTAAGACCAATCCGCTGACTTTTGCAGTTTGTATTGTAATTTGTAACCGAGTTTTGGTATCAATTGTAAAGCAATGGTTGGTGCACTAATATGTCTCATAGAAAGTAATCCATCTTTGTACTCCAGATCATTTACAACCGATTCAAGTGCCTTTAATGCAGGTGTTTTATATGAGTCATCCAAATAGCCACATCTCACGCCATGCAACCACCCTGAAGCGATTAAAGCTGTTGCACTGCTTTCTTTCAAGGTCGTATTAGGTTTGTTAAGTAGTGATTCAAAATACCCATCTTCTCTTTGATACTTTAGAACTGCTTTACTGACTTCTTTTAGAATAGATATACATTCATCTCTCTCAGGCCCCTCTTCTAAATTATCAATCAACATAGGCATAGCACCAATTACCCAACCATTACCACGCCCCCAGTACAATTTGCTTGGGTATTTTTTTTGTGATTTGGTCCAATAACTATGAACAAATAGTTTATCTTCCTCATCTTGTAAATATGTCTTAAAGAACGCTGGTTGGCTCTTTGCAAAGTCCATTAACCAAGTATCGTTTTGCTCTTTTGCATAGAGACTGGTAAAAACGCCATACATCATAATTGAATCTACCCAGATGCTCTTAGGATAGAATTTGCCTTCCAAGGAATGACCTAAATGATTCGGCATATTGTGAATGATCTTTTCAGAAGTTTTTATATAGTTTAAACCACGGTTGGTGGTTTCCTGATAGTTCTGATCTGGAAATTTCTTTTGTAAATAATAAGTTGCTAGTGTTGGTGCTAGAGTATCTGACTGATCAATACGACAGCCTTTTTTTATATGATAGTCCGCATAACTCTTAATGTACGGTGTGTAACGTTCTGACCCAATCAATTCATTTAGTTCACCCATAGAGTGCATTAAAAGAGCTTCTCCCCACATCCAAGGTATTTTGTCTGGTTCTAATCGTTTTATTGTGGCATCAGCAAGTTCTATAACTTTGTCAAATAATTTATCCATCTTAACTCCTGTTTTCGTTTCTAGTAAATTGCTTCTAATTAATCGATTCTAGTTATTCACTTCTCTAGTATTGTTATTGAAATCTAGAATCAATGATTGACCATTATATTCAAAGATAATCTCATCTGCTTTTCTTACAGTACTTGAGTACTTTGATTCGAATCGATCATACTCTAAGTCCATCACTTTACCATCTACTATAAAATCTCCGTTAAATTCAAGTACCAAATTATTGTAAAGTAGTGTACCGTCTTCATAAATCACCTTATTTGACTTAATTGTTCTCATGAACTCTTCAAATGACTCATACACTTCACTCGTTCCAACTTCTGTAATCCAATATGTCTCACGACCTTCTTGAATCAAGTCATAATCATCTACCAACTTCTTGTTTTGGTCATATTCAGTATTGGCAAATGGTTTATATGCTAATGTATTTTTACCAATCAGAGCAACATATATATCCTTTATCTTTCCAAAAGCATAATTATCCTCTACAACCACTTCATCCATATATTGTTTAGGGAAGTAACTATGGGTATAATTTTCAATTTTTCTTGCCATACCTGCAGCATCTCCAATTGGATTCACTTTCTCAGGTAGGATGTAGATACTTAAGTTAACATTTTCATCTTGGACAGTATGTGGATGGAATCCATTACCAACCCAATAGTTTGGCGAATTACCCAAAGCGCCATCTTCACTTAAAGATGCAGCAGGTTGTTGATTAAATATATTAAAATCATTATTGATGTTTAACGAGAATAAACTATGTTGATCTCCATAAGTGCCTGGATGATAAGCTTGAGCTGTACTCATGGCATAATCAGGCGTTCTATACATATAAGTATTTGCTCGTTGAATAGCAGTACCATCAAACATCGGTTCTAATATTCTAGAAACCGTCGGTGTTAGATTAAACGTTTTTAAAAAACCTAAATTAATCAAATTGAAGTCATATAAAAATTCATTTGAAAACATACTGGTCCGATCAACATATTTAATGGTATTACCTATAACCTCTGGATTTGTAAATGCTTCACTTGCTAATTGCATCATAATCTGATGATCTTCTTGACCTAGTAGACCTTCATCCTTATACTCATTCAAATCAACACCTGTCGAAGCTTTATAAATATTGGTTTCCTCTTGATCATAACCAATGTTTAAAAGCACTTCAGGCACTTCATAGTTCATAATGTACTTAAAGTTTGCTTCCATACCTCCAAAATCAGTGACGTTTATATACTTGTTGTATTCTGGCCAAATCACCGATATAGATTCTTTCATAGAACCATGTGTACCACTCATTTTTGCAGATTCATACATTCTACCTGAATTGGCTGTAAAGGTTCCTTTATAATTTTGAGTTGCAAGATCATAAATCATTAAGTCCAATACCATCTTTGCTTTGTTTCTTATTTCTTCATCAGGGGCAAAATCTATCAAGATTGCAAGCGGAGCAATATCTTCTACATAATACGTTGATGAATACCATTCAGTATAACCATATAAGAACTTTTGCTCTAACCAGGCAAGAACACGTTTTTTACCCTGTTCACTATGTTCTTTACCAGTGATACTCATATTAGAAAACATTTCATCACCATAATAATGTCCTATGATGTATTCTGATGACGAAAACAGAATTTGATGATTTTCAGACCAATAACACATGGAGTCATCACCGGGTTGATCCATCCAATACTTAAAACCAGTTAGGGTTTCTTTGATGTCTTCTTTTATATCTTCAGGCAATTTATCCTCATGTGACTCTAAAATTCGAATTAAAGAAGGTAATCTAAAATCTGAACAGTCATACCTTTGATCGATGTAAGCAAGTGTATCACCAATTTTTGATAAATCAGCTTCTTCACCTTCTTCAAAGGCAATTAGTATATCATTAATCGGATTTTCTAATGTCCTAGCATAATCATCTTTTGCGTTTGTCCTAACAATTTTTGAGTTATTTATTAAATCAAGTCCTATCCAAATGCCTATTATCACCACCAAGGCAATAACCAACAAACAGACTCTTAATAATATTTTTTTCATGAAGACTCCTTATATCAATTTAGTTTTAAGCATCTCTATTTCTGCCTCTGTAATTGTTTCATCCAATTCATCGTTTTTAATTTTATAGTAACGTAACAAGTCATTATGTACTTCTGTTGTTAAAGGATACTTAGTTGCGATGTAAATAGCCAACATCAGTAGCAACCCAGGTAATACAAATACGACTACTCGAAGTCCCATGATAAATGACTCGGGTTGATTAAATGATTTAATTGATTTCATCGTAGATGCTTCACTAAAATCATATGCCTCGGATACTGTTAATTCTTTTTCTATAACAAGTGCTAACTTCGTATCATCTTTGTACTTCATTTTTAATACATCATCTTCAAAGACATAATTCATGATGATATCGGACTCAAAGAATACTTCTTCAGTTGCCATGTTAATAACAATATCGTTCGAATCATCTTTGCCAATATCTACAACGATTTCAGACTCTGCATTTATTTCGATTCTTGAATCTACTGGAGCGATTACATCTCCAGGGAGAATATAACCTGAAAATTGAAGCATAAATCCAACCACCCATATACCAATGGCTGAAGAAAATTTTCGTAAGAACGTCATAAAACCTGCAAAAGCACCACTACGTCTTTCACCAAATGCCAGTTCTGATATATCGGTAACATCAGGATACATCACCCAAGGCATCACAATACATGCAATCAAACCAAGTCCTACGACACCTGCGATTACAAAGATTGCTGCAACTGGCCAACTTGTATCATAAAATCCTAATGCAAAAGATCCTAAGATGAATATCACTGCACCTATAATGAAAGTTTTGGGTTTGCCAATCTTCTCAGCTAAGATAACCACAAATGCAAGTGCTGCTATTTGTGTAAGAAGCATGGTTCCTAAAACCAATTCCAATAAGTCTTCTCGTCCAATAAAGTAAGTCATGTAATAAGTAAAAACAGCACTGACTACATCCATAACAAAGAATGCGGTTAAATACATACCGATTAATGAACGATAACTTTTTATTTTAAAAGGAGAAATCAACTTTTCTAAGCTGAATTGAGTCTTTTCTGTAGGGATTGGTGTTCTTTCCTTACACCATAAGAAGATACCTAAAAATGGTACTGCAAAGAATATTCCGAAAATAAGGCCCATCATTAAGTAACCCGTTCTTTCAGAGAACATGCTAACGATAAGCATTGGCACAACAGCCCCTATTAACGATGCCAACTGAGAGAAGAATAAACGTGCACCGTTTACACGACCTCTTTCTTTTATGTCTTGACTAATCTCACTAGAAAATGCTGTATACGGCACCATTACAATGGTTGAAATTGTTGAGAAGAACATATAACTAAAAACAACAAAAGCAAACTTTGCGCCTTGTGATGTAAAATTAGGTGCGTACCATAACATCGTGAATCCAATTATGATTAAGAAGAAACCTGCCAACAAATAAGGCTTCCTTCTACCGTATTTACTTCTGGTATTATCACTGATAGATCCCATAACTGGATCACTGATGGCATCCCAAATTTTTGATAATAGAACAACTGTACCTGCTAAAATAGGATTAATTCTAACAACATCTGTTAAAAATCTTAGATAAAAGAATGCAATAACCAACTGTGCGCCGCCTCCGAACAAGTCTCCGGATGCAAATGTAAACATTTCTTTTTTGGACATTTTTTCCATAAAATCCTCCTATAATAGATGTCTAAGTTGTTTATTAAAATTTAGCTTCAGTGACTGATTTTTATAAGAAAACTCCATTTTTTCATCTTTTCTTTTAACAGTCCCATAAGGTGACTCTAACCGTTCATATTCTAGATTCTGTGTTACAGTATTGATCTTAAAAGCACCTTTGTATTTTAATACATATAGTTGATCACTCTCATAAGTCAGTGTCATTTGGTTAAAGGTGATTTTTTTCTTTTTAGTTGCAGTTATAAAGTTTTTAAAACTTCCTTTGGTTTCTATCTGACAGATCCAATAGGTTACTTTACCCTCTTGAATAAGGTCTCTTGAATCTTTTTCATTAAATTTAAGTGGATTTAATCCAATTAAGGCAATATAAGTGTCACCTAATCTTCCAAAAATGTAATGACCTTCATGAACCACTTCATCCATTAAATCTTTAGGGAAATAGGCATGTGTATAATGTAATCTATCACCTTCCAACAATCCTTTTCTTTGATTCACTTTGTAGATGGACATACACATATTTTTGTCTTGAACACTATGAGGCAATATACCACTGCCAACCCAGTATGATGGTGAAAAATTACGACTGTTGTCTTCAAATAACGCTTTAGCTGGATGAGTGGTAAATACGGTCACATCTTTGCTTAGAGTTGCCTGCCATATATGCTGTTGGTCACCAAAAGTACCTGGATGGTAATTTTGAGCTGTTGACAATAAATAGTCTTTTGTTTTATAGGTATAGGTATTGGCTCTTTGAATGGCCACACCATGTGTTGCTGGATTCAGTATTTTTGTTACCAAAGGCAATACAGGATTTAGCCATTTGGATTTAAGTACTGCTAAATCTTTTAAAAAAATATTTTCATTCATTTTAAATTGATTAAAGATGTTCATGGTGGACTTGACACTTTCTGGATTAGTAAACGATTCCATTGCCCATAAATAGTAGCCTACATTTTCAATATCCATTTGGCTACCAAGTTCATTTTTAACCTCTTTTAAATTAAGTCCCATGCTCGTTTTAATCACAACATCTGATTCATCTCTTGCAATCGACTGGATTAAATCAGGGATTTCATAACGCTTTCTTAAATGAAAGTTTGACGAGATTCTTTCATAATCATATGTGTTGATATTCTTATAACCACTCAAGGTTTCCATGATTTCTAAGGTATCTTGCTCTAAGGGATATTTCTTTTGATCTTCATAACATCTGCCACTTGAAGCTACTAATAATCCCTTGTAACCATGCATGGCCATATCTATTAATATAAGATCCATAATCATTTTGGCTTTTTCTACAATTTCTGCATCGTTACAGAAATCTATCAAATTACTAAGAGGTGCAATATCTTCTTCATAATAGGTATTGGAATGCCATTCAACAAATCCATATGTAAAACGTCTTTCTAACCATCTCAATAACCGCACCTTTGAAATTTGGACCATATCTCTGCCTAAATGTCCAGAATTTTCAAACTTTTTTTCTGGTGCGTATTGACCAGCTAAATATTGACAGGTAAAGAAAAGGAGTTGATGGTTCTCTGACCAGTAACACATGGAGTCATCTCCTGGCTCATCCATCCAATACTTAAATTTATATACGCTTTCCTCAAGTCTATTGATAGTCTCTTTAGTAATGAGATGTTTATAATCATAAAGCACTCGAAGTAGAGTTATTAGTCTAAAATCAGCACAGTCATATCTTTGATCGACAAACTCACACAGTTCAAGAATCTGAGATTCATCAATACTTCTACCTTCTGCTAAAGTTTTAATATCTTTAATTGATTTTGAACCCATTTTTATTTTCATTGAAATATCTTTATTCATAAAAGTCACCTGAATAACCTAGACTTCTAGAAATTCTACTAGCAGTACTTTTAACAAGATTACCTTCTTTTTCTATGTCTAATTCAATTTTATAAAGTCCAGAAAAACTGATTCCGGCAATAACACTGCCTTCATGATTAAACACTGGAGCACCAATACACAGTGTATGATCTTCAATTTCTCTATTATCAACTGCATAACCTCTTGTTTTTGATAACGATAAATCATCCAATAAGTCTTTTGTAGATCTTAGTGTATAATCTGTTCTTTGTTCAAATGTAATATCTTTTAGAACTTCCATTAAGTCATCCATTTCTAATCCTGACATAATGGCTTTTCCTAATGATGTACAGTGAATCGGATTTTTTGTACCAATATTTGAAGTTGTTAAAATCGCTTTTGGTGGTTCATGTTTATAAAGATAAGTCACTTCGTTCTTATCCAGTACAGCAACAAAAGTCGTTTTATCTAAAGACTCTGCCAACGTTTTTAAGTGTGGTTTTGCATGATTGATTAAATCAGTGTTTGATAAATAAGCATTGCCTATTTGAAAAGATTTCAGACCGATTCTATATAGTAATCCGTCATCTCTAAATTCATCTACCATATTCTGCGATACCAAAGCTTTTAAAATATCATATGCACTTGTTTTTGGTAGATTAAGTTGATTCATTATTTCCTTGAGACTCATGCCGTCTTGATTCTCAGATAGTATTTTCAAAATATCGATGGCTCTTAGTACACTTCTATTACCATTCATAACGCTCTCCTTGTTCGTATATGCGGACTTCGGTTCTATTAGCGAACTCATTGTATAATAGAAGAAATATTCTGTCAATGGCATTTCAAAGAAAAGTGAGCAAATGTTCACTTTGTCGAAATAACTGGATTTCTCCTTTCATATTGAAGCAACTCATATAAAACTTTTAACGAATTAATACTAAAAAATATATCAAAAAACTAAAAAAAGAGTTGTTTAATAACAACTCTTACCAATAATAGCTCTATACATAATCTTTTAATGATTCAATTTATATTAACTGTATTACTTAATTTATCAATATAGCTCTCAAAAGTTATTTTACTCTCTTTTGAACTAAACTGCTTATTCTTTTACTGATAAATCTAAGTCTCACTTTATCAGATGCCTTTATTTTTGTTGGATAGTAATATTCTGAATCAAACCATCCACGTTCATGCCAGTAATCATAATCTGCAGGGTATATGTCTTTATAATATTTGTTCTTGTTCTGCCATTTTACAAAATGAAACAATTCACCAAACTTTGGTTCTGGCATACCTTCCGTTTCTAATTCATTGATATATTTAATAGAAATGGTTTTTAAATTATTTGAAACCTTTAACCTATATGACTCGTCCTTCTTAAAAGGTACAGCATAAGCTCCTAATGTGCCAACCGTTCTCAAACCCATTGCATTCATGATGTACTTCATGTACTTACTCACCAAACCCGTACCACCAAGATCAGTACTCGCTAAAAAGACTGTCGGTTTACCAATGAGTGATGGTCGATGGTAAAGATAGGTTATACGGTCCATAAAAGTTTTCAGTTGACCTGAAACGTTCATCCCATAGATAGGTGATATGAAAACCAACCCATCCGCTTTATGCATCTTATCAACAATCATTTGAACATCATCGTTACATGGACAAGCTGCTTCACCAACTTTAAAACAAACTGTACAGCCTCTACAGTATTCAATATTATGATTTGATAAATGAATTGTTTCAAATGTGTATTTTGAAGTATTGAAGTTTGTTTTAAAAGTATCCAGTAGACTTATACCGGTCCCCTTTTTTCGATGACTACCTGATACAACCAAAATATTATGCAATTTATGCCTCCTCATCAGTCATGGCTGACTTAATCATTTTCACAGCTTTTATAGAAAGTAGTTTAAGTGTTTCTAGGTCTAAATTCTCACTTGATATATTTTCATGATCTAAAAGTAACCATTGATTAATCGTTATTGTCATATTGAAATGAATATTAAATAGAAACTCTTTTGGCAAATCGGTTCTTATATGACCATTATTATAACCATATTCAAATATGTCATTGAAGCCTTTCATAAGTTTATTTCGGCCTTCTAGCTCAACAGCATCACTAGATAAAAGCACTCTCTGAAACAGTCTCATATACCTAGGATGACTGATACTGAGTTCAAACCGCTTCATAACAAGTTCTGTAATGCCTTCCCAATAACCATATGTCTCAAATAAATTCTCTATTTCACCAAACAAATTCCATAATTCTCTTTGAGCATAATCGAGTGTTGTATAGAAAAGATCCTCTTTGTCTTGAAAATAATAATAAAGAGCACCAGCACTTAAACCTGCGTTTCTACTGATTTTATTTATAGAGGCAGCTTTGAAGCTATTTTCGATAAAAGCGTCTAAAGCAGTTTCCAATATGATTGTTTTCTTTTCCTCATTAACTTGTTCAAATCTACTAAATGGCATGTGTCTCTCCTTTTGAATACCTATTCAAAATCTATATTCAAATTATAACTCGAATTTAAATATTGTCAATGCAAACTCATAATATTTTTAGTAATAAAATTAAAAACCAGCAAATATGCTGGTTTTTTAGATTTCATCACGACTGCTGTATATGCTATTATGAGATTGTTTATATGAATGTGTTGTAGTTTATTTAGTCAAGTGCAAACCGTCCCTTGCTAAGTTACTTTGTAACATGATATGAAGATGAGGTACTCCTGAATCAAGTTACTCCTCATAAAAACACTATAAACAACAACAATTTTATGATAGATCAATTGATCACACTAGTTATTTACTCTATTTTGTTTGTTAAAGAACCTATTCCATCGATTTCTACACTTATGACATCACCAGAATTCAGCAAATACGAATTCTCCATACCACAACAATTTGGTATTGTACCAGAACCCATAAATTCGCCTGCATAAACACGTTCTCCCTTAGAGGCATATGCTACAGCACTTCCCAAAGAATGGTAAAACTCATTGAGTTGTCCTTCTGTAATCAACTCGCCATTGATTACAACTCTAGCTTTTAATTCATCCATAACAGGGAATAACTCATCTGCTGTAACAACCACTGTAGATATGGCGTTTGCAAAATCTTTTGATTTACATGGACCAAATCCTGTTTTTTTCATTTCATCTAATTGTACGTTACGAGCGCTAAAATCATTGAATACACAAAAGGCGCCTATTGCATTCAGTCCTTCTGATTCTGTTGCATCCATTATATCTTCGGTTATAATCATACCTAATTCAAGTTCATAGTCTTTCAATGTTGCATATTGAGGGAATTTAATGGTCTCCCCATGTCCAACAAATGACATGACATTACCTTTATAATAGATTGGATTTTCGTACCAATCCTTTTGAGGTTTTAGCTTTGGAAATGGTTTGTCAGTAAATTTCTCATAAAACCTCACCACCGGCCAAATCTTTGGCATCATATGTTTAACAAATCCTCTTGAACTGTTGATTACATGTTTTTCAGAAAGCATAAAATCTCTGTATTGCAATGGCTTAAAGGGTATTACATCATATCCCTCGATATCAAGAGCTAAGCCAGTTTTCTCAGCTATTCTGATTATCTCATTAAGTTTTGTTTCAAGGTACTTTCTAGTCTTTAAAAATCCAATTAAGTCATCACTAACACTTTCTAATTCAGCTCTTTCTTTAGATCCATCATCAGGTACTGACTCCAGCAATGATTTGAAGCATATCCACTGTTCTTCATGTAAGACGCATAACGAGTAGACATCTTTATTCTTTAACTTTATTCGTTTTAACTTCATGATCAACTCACCTCATTTAACTTCATTATTGTATTACAATGTAGATACTCTGGTGGTCATGATGCACTCAACTATCTCCAGAGTATTTCAGCATTTTTTTACCTACTCAGCTTCAAATTTCATACCTGCATGACGTCCTTCTTTCAACATGTGATATTTATCACCACCAGCTTCAATCATTACATCCAATTTCGCATCAGTATGACGCTCTTCAACTGCCATATCTACATACATTTCCATACCGAATGCGCCATCCAAGTCATCTACGATTCTTTGCTTCCATTTACGACGGAATACTTGAGTTGTTAAACGTCTCGTATGACGAGGTTGCGACATCAATCTATCTGCAATTTCGTAAGCACGCGGAATTAGATTATCTTTTGGAACAACTTCACTTACCATTCCCCAATCTAATGCTTTCTTAGCATCAATTAATTCGCCCATCCACATAGCATAAGTTCCTCTTCTTAGACCTAAAAGTTCCATGAAGCAGCTATGAATACCATCTCCTGGTACAAGGCCATATCCATAATGCTCATCAATGATAATTGCATCATCAGAGCAGATAGCGATATCCATACACAGACCGATTTCTGCATGGAAACCGAAACCTGGGAAAGCACAAATTGTTGGGAACTCGATATCATGAATTAAAGAAATCAACATTTGTCTACCATCATAGAACATATTTTCATAAGTTCCTTTAGCCTGATTACCACCATGATTAGGATCCTCAACTTGCGCCCAACTAGCAGTATCGAAACCTTTCATCCAATTTCCACCTTTAGCTGTGAAAATCAGTACTTCGTTCTCAGGGTCAGAACCTATAGTTCTGAATAATTGCCAAATAGCTCTATGTAATTCTGCATTCCATTGTACTTCGCCACCGCAAGTGTGCATAGTTACTAAAAGCACTCCATCATCACGTCTTTCCATTTCAAAGTGACCTTTGAAAATTTCCTTGTAATCTTCGAACTTTGGTGTTGGGATCCAATTACCTAATGATTTGCTCTTCATATTATCTTCTCCTTTATTGGTTAATATAAACCTTCATTTTCGTTTGTATTGCATTACCATGTATTTATTTTTTCGTATCAAATTCTTATGATCTTCATGTCAATTCTGTTCTATCAACATAAATACACCACTTCAAAACCACCTCCTTTCTTATTTGAACATGTTCAAATAAAGATAAATAAAAATAACCCTCCGTTGTTGAACGTGTTCAATTGTTTGTAAAAAAAAGTATTAATATTGATCAATACTTTTATGAATCGAATTGATTGCTACATTTAATCTACAAAAGTGTAATTTATAAGGTTATTTGCTATTTCTATTATCACTGGTGTCATTTGATTTACAGTTTCCTTTACTTCTTCAATTTCATCATGTTCAATATTGTACATGATTAAACTTAAATCAAGATATGTACTTATCTTGGTCTCGTATGAAACATCTTTAGCGATATAACTAGTAGCAATATAATTCCTCATCATACCTACAAGTCCAAGTGTTCGTAAGAAGTGTTCTTTTTCTGTTAAAAGAATATCGTCTTGAAAAAGTCTTTTTGATCTTTCAGCAGCATGAGTAACCAGCTTATGCATTACACCATTCATAGTGTATGCTTCGTAAAATATCTCACAAACTTGCTCATTCATATCAGCTGCTTTTAACTCAACAGCACTTAGAATTGCATATTGCAATGCAGGAGTCAAATCACTTCCACATTTCTCAATTAAATAATTGTCTGCAATATCAAACATACCTAGAACGATAGATTGAAAAATTTCTTCTTTATTCTTAAAAAAATAATAAATACTTCCAATTAAAACACCAGACTCTTCTACAATCTGTCTGATTGTTGTTTTTTTATAGCCTTGACTGATAAATAGTTTTTTGGCCGTTGATATAATTTTATATCTTACATCGTTCATTAGTCACCTCAAATTGCATTTGTTTAACATGTTCAACAATGAAAGTTTACTATACATTTCTGTTCTCTGTCAAGTACTTTTATAAAAAACTAAATTAGAAATACAATTGCTTTCATCAAAACACAACTTCTTATTGTATTAAGTCAGGTAAAATGCATACTCTCAAAATTTAATAATCTCTCTTATAACAATCCAATTCTTCCTATTAAAAACGTTCTCTAGACTATCTAGATTATTCTGCTATAATAAGAAGGCACTCAAAAATGAAAGGAATTCAAATGTCATTTAAAGAATTGGGGCTTCAATGTGAATTTATTGATGCGCTTCATCATCTAAACATATCAGAACCTACTCCAATACAGACTTTAAGTATTCCTTTAATTCTGAATGGAATGGATGTAATTGCTGAAGCACAGACTGGTACAGGAAAGACCTTTGCTTTCTTACTACCAATCTTTCAGAAAATAGATATTAATAACGGTAATATTCAAGGTCTAATAATCGCACCTACTCGTGAACTAGCTTTACAAATAACAGAGGTAGCTAATAGTTTATCAAATATTATTCCCCTTAATATCCTTGCTGTTTATGGTGGACAAGATGTAAAAGCACAACTTCATAAACTTAAAGGAAATGTACAGCTTGTTATTGGTACACCAGGTCGTTTACTCGATTATCTAAGACGTGGATTAATTGATTTCAAGGACCTTCAGACACTTGTTTTGGATGAGGCTGATCAGATGTTAAACATTGGATTTTTAGAAGAGGTTAACAGTATCATCAAACAGTTACCTGACTCAAAACAGACACTATTTTTCTCAGCAACAATCAATAGAGATGTAAACAAGTTTGCCTATAGATACCTTAGTTATCCCATGAGTGTGAAAGCTCCTAAGAAACAAATCACACTCGATAACATCAAACAGGTTGTAATTGAAACTTCAAATCTTCATAAATTCAAAGACTTTGAAACACTTCTCAAGAAAGCTGCTCCAGATAAGGCTATTATTTTCTGTAGGTCAAGAAAAGTGACTCAGTCTCTATATGATGACATGTTAATGGTTGGTTATAATGTGGGTGTTCTACACGGTGCCTTGACTCAAGCCAAACGCGAATCTACAATGAATGAGTTTAATAAGAGTAAGATACAGTACTTAGTCGCAACAGATATCGCTTCAAGAGGTCTGGATGTTGATGGTGTATCTCATGTATTTAATTATAATTTACCCGATGATGCAGAAACCTATATCCATAGAATCGGTAGAACTGGACGTGCCGGGAATACTGGTATTGCCTATACTATTTTAACCAAAAGAGATGAGAAGCTTTTAAAATCCATAGAAGAGTTTATAAATATAAACGTAGAGCGTATAAGATATTCCAAGTTCGAAACAACGGAAGAAAAAGTTTCTGTAGAAAAAAAGAAATTCAGTAAGACAGTTAAGAGTAAAGTGAAGCCTAACCATAAGAAAAAGAAACGAGCAAGGTCTCGTATACAATAATAAAACAGGGTATCTATGCAGAAACCCTGTTTCTTAATTTTTTGAACCATTATATTTATCTTCAACGAATGATACTTAGAGTTTTCTAAAATTCTATACGTTTACTTATAGAGCGACTCATACTCCTCTTTCGTCATTCCAAATAAGACTTCATCATGATATGAACCATCTGTGAATACATTATTTCTTCTTCTGCCTTCTATTTTAAAGCCTAATTTTTTGTGCATCTCTATAGAAGCTACATTCAAATCAATTGTAATGGAATTTGCTTTTGTAAATCGACACTCTTCAAATCCGTATTTAAGTAGTAATGCAAAGGCATCTGTTGCATAACCCTTTCTTTGATAATCATTAAACACTCTAATCGCAAAATTAAAGGTTCCATTTCTTTCATCTACACCATTGATACTAGCAGTGCCAACAAACTCATCATTCAAATTATCAATTGCAAAAGCATAATTATCTTTTATCTTTTCTTCAACAATTTTTTCATACTCTGACAGTGATCTTATCGGATAAATACCAGGTTCATATACACGAATAGCCTCACTATCATGTTGTACTTCATATAATTTAAATGCATCCTCAGGTTTTAATTTTCGTAACTTTATTTTATCGGTTTCCCAAAATTTCTTCATCTCTATACTCCTTCTTATTCTATAGTTTATACACCATGATTAACGAATCCCCAATATCTGAATATTCCTCAAATCCTGATTGTCTGTACAGATTTAATGCATAATTGTCTTTTGATACACATAGACTAATTTTTTTAATTTCTTTTTTTGAAGCATAATCAATTAACCACTCAATCAACTTTTTACCAATGCCTTGATGACGATGATCAGAATGAACACCAATGACCAACACAGGCGTGCTTTCTTCATAATACCCTCGTATGTTATTATCATCAGTCCAATATCTAAGCCATGCTGCACCTACTCGAGCTGAACTGGAAGTAGCAACAACTGCAATATCTCCCTCTCTTTGCCCCAAATCAGCTACTGCTTTACCTACTTCAGGATATGCCAGTCCTTCTTCAAATGAAGGTTTAGTTTTACTCTCTCGCCAAAAGACTGCTTCATACAACATCTCTCTTAGAAAAGACATGTCATCATCATGTACTTCTCTTAAATTATATTCAATCATGTAACGTCTCCTTAAGTTATATTACAGTTGTTCAGTATAGCATCGTATTAGATTTCATATTCCATTTGAATATCATACGGCTCCAGTTCTTTTGCAATTGAGTAAACCCACTTTGCGTGTACGCAGCCCAGATTTCTATAAAACAGTTGTGACTCATATGCCGAGTGTGCTGAAAGATAAAGTTTTTTTGCTCCCATTACTCCAGCCTTCTCAATCGCATGTTGGAATAGGATTTTACCTAAACCCTTATTCCGAAATTCATTCGACACATGTAACATAGTTAGCTGAATATACTCGTTATCGTCACCAATAGGATTACAATCCAATGATAAGAACGCGATTAAGTCAGAACCAGAATATATGCCAGCATTGTATCCGAAATTATCAGTTGCATCTACAAAAAACTCATCTACGATCCTACGTTTCTTATCAGCGCTCCAATCATCTGTAAAACTAATATCTTCTATCTGTTCTTCACCGTTTTTTATACTGAATCTTTGTTTAACTGTTTGTTTTCTAGTAAACTTATCTAACATATCATATGAAATTTTATCATTACAGATTTCAACTACTTCAAATTTCTTTTCCATTAATTCTCCTTAATCATATATATTTAAATCCCTATTTCTTCAATTTAATTATTGATTCTACTCTATCATTGTACAAGATTTGTAATTCCTGATAATAGGTATAGATTACTTTAATTAAAATTCTGCAACTCTCGATCAGAGCAAAAAGAAAATCCGCTTTTTATTTAAAGACGGATTACACTATAATTGAAATCTATTTGTATTTTTTGATTAACTACAATCCTTTTTTCTTATTCTTTTGAATGTACATTTTTGTATCAGCTAATTTTACCAGATCATCAACGGTATTGTTTTCTGAACCATTTGAAGATGATAAACCATAAGAAAAATCACAATCAAAAGGACAATTAGTGTCTCGTAGATTAGTATGTGCTTTTATTATCAACTCTTCTGCTTTACTAGCAGTACAATTATAGAACACAACTAAAAATTCATCCCCACCCATTCTGACAATAAAGTCTGAAGCTCTAATAACACCACTTAATACTTCAACGATATTTTTAAGATACTTATCTCCAGAATCATGGCCATATTCATCATTCACTTTTTTTAATCCATCAGCATCAACAAAACACAAAGTTAGCATGATATTATCACGTTTTGCTTTTTTAAGTTCTATATCAATCATACCGATGCCAACATTTCTAGTATAGACACCAGTCATTTCATCAAACGTTGCTAGAAAACTCAACTCTTTGTTTAAACTAATGTTTTTCTCAAGTTCTTCTTTATATTTATACCTAGACTTAAATTCATCAAAGTGAACATATTCTTGATAAAACGCTCTGATAGTGAGTAAGATAACAATAAAAATGAAATTGCTTAGAAAAAGTAAAGTTGATTTAAAATCCATATTCGGATTGGTAAGTATTGTGAATATCAACATTAAATTTGGTATACCTATTATTAAATGTAACCACCTTGAGCTAATCCCAGCAAACGTAAAAACTACAAAAGTGTTAACTATTAATGCACCTAAAGCACCTCTTGAATAGATGTCAATTTCAGGATTTAAAGAAATTGTATAATTAATCATATCAACACTCATCAATAATAAAGAGAATAAGAAAATACTATGGGTCCATTCAACAACAGTCCTATTGGTTGTTTTCAAAACAAAAATACTGATCATATACAAAATATAAGGCACAATAAAAATCATACGACTTCCAAATAACCCTGATAGTTCTACGATAAAAAAATCCTGATATAAAAAATATGCCAGAAGTGGTATTCCGATTAAGGTCAGATATTTAGAAAAAGTGATTGTCTTAGCTGATAGCTCATCAAGGTATAAATCATACACCTCTGAAGGTGAATTTCTTATTTTTCCAATATACATGATACTCCTTTATGAGTCTGACTCATATTAGTTTGTATACTCTCTAAATCAATTGATTGTTAATATGATTATACCCATTTTAATGAAACAAAAACATATGTCACTTCCTCACTTGCTCCTCTTAAGAATAATTCTTAAAAAACTTTTTATTCGTATTGTTTAAAAAATACAAGCTTTAATTGATAATTTCAATTTAAAAATATAATAATATAAATACAATTAAATAGTAAAAAGTCTAGAATATGATATTCTAGACTTTTTACTATTTAATTTCAATCTCTTTGATAATATTGCCCTCTAAATCTTTAATCATAAAATGATTATTATCAAGAATAGCATAACTATTTGGATTATCTTCTTTTGGTAAAGTTATAGAACCTGGATTCAAATAATAGACATCCTCTAACTTCTCAGCCATTGGTAAATGGAAGTGGCCATGAATAAAAACATCCCCTTTATTCAATTCAGGCATCTGGTTTTTATTGTATAAATGACCATGTGTCATAAATATCTTATAAGTTTCTTTCATTATAATATGATAATCACCCATCATTGGGAAATTTAAAACCATTTGATCTACTTCACTATCACAATTACCTCTCACAGCAATAATCTTATGTTTAAAACCATTTAAAAGATCAGCCACTTCTGCTGGATTGTAATCTTTCGGTAATGGATTTCTCGGTCCATGATACAACACATCTCCAATAATCATTAGATGATCTGCTTGTTCTTCTTTAAATTTTTCTATCGCCTTTTTAGCATAGAAAAATGATCCATGTATATCTGATACAAACATTAATTTCATTATTAATACCTCCTAAGGTTATTTTACCAAATGTTATTTAATAAATCCAGACGTCATTTTCATGGTAAAAATACACAAACGTTCGGATATGGTTGATAATTTAACATAAAGCGAATGATAAAACACTGTTTTCGATGAAAAACTCGAATGTTTTTCTTGTTATTTAGAAAAAAGTACACTATAATGAAGTTAAATTAATAAACATTCGTATAAGCTTGGCAATATGGGCCATTCGTTTCTACAAACTACCGTAAATAGTTATAGGCTACGAGTTCACTTTTTATAGATATTTCTATACATTTTTTTGTAAATTTGAACTCTGCTAGCGCAGGGTTTTTTTATTTGAAATATCACCAAAGGAGATATCTATGCAGTTACTTAAAGAAAAGATTTTAAAAGAAGGCAGAGTCGTTGGAGAAGAAATACTTAAGGTTGATTCATTTTTAAATCATCAACTAGATGTCGCTCTACTCCAAGAAATCGGTAAAGAATTTAAAAAACGATTTTCAGAAAAGAAAGTCACTAAAATCTTAACCATTGAAGCCTCTGGCATTGGCATTGCGGCTATTGCTGCGCAATACTTTAATGTACCGGTTGTTTTTGCAAAGAAAGTTGCTTCTAGAAACTTAGACAATGAAACTTACAAAACTGAGGTCTATTCTTTTACGAAACAAAAAAATTATGATGTTAGAGTTTCAAAACGTTATTTAACAGAAGATGATCATATCTTAGTATTAGATGATTTTCTAGCAAATGGACGTGCTGCTCTTGGCTTGATTGATCTTGTAGAACAATCAGGTGCAACACTTACTGGTGTTGGTATTGTAATTGAAAAATCCTTCCAAGAAGGTGGGCAACTGTTAAGGGACAAAGGCATTCATCTAGAATCACTTGCAAAAGTAAATCGATTCATAGATGAACAAATTACATTCGAAGCATAATGTTTTATTGGAACGTTTATAGTTAACGTTTACAAGTAACGTTTACAGGAGGAAGAAATGAAGAAATTATTGGTGTTATTACTTAGTTTAGCTTTAGTAATCGGTGTGTTTGTTGGATGTGAATCATCAAGTGATGAATTCGTAGTAGGTTTCATTTATGTTGGACCAGTTGGTGACGGTGGTTGGACATATGCTCATGATCAAGGTCGTTTAGCACTTGAAGAGCAATTAGGCGTTAAAACACTTTACAAAGAATCAGTACCTGAAACTCAAGAAGTTGAAAATGAAATCAGAACAATGATTGATCAAGGTGCTAAAGTAATCTTTGCAACAAGTTTTGGATATATGGACTTCGTAGCAAATATCTCTGAAGAATTCCCAGAAGTTAAGTTCTATCACTGTTCAGGTTACAAAACAACTGATAACATGACAGCTTACTTCGGTAGAATGTATGAAGCACGTTACTTATCTGGTATCGTTGCTGGTTTAAAAACTGAAACAAATGAAATCGGTTATGTTGCTGCATTCCCAATTCCAGAAGTTATTAGAGGTATCAATGCATTTGCTTTAGGTGTTCAATCTGTTAATCCTGATGCAACAGTAGAAGTTGTTTGGACATCTACATGGTATGATCCTGCTAAGGAAAAAGAAGCTGCAGTAGCACTTTTAGATAAAGGCGTAGATATTATTGCACAACATCAAGATACAGCTGGTCCTCAACAGGCTGCTGAAGAAGCTGGCGCATTCTCAATCGGTTACAATACTGATATGAAAGAAACTGCTCCAAATGCTTATATGACAGCTCCTATCTGGAACTGGGCTCCTTACTACATAGAGCAAGTTAAAGCTGTACAAGACGGAAACTTTGAATCACACTCATACTGGGAAGGTATGAATGATGATATCGTTGAATTAGCTGAATTAACTGACTTAGCACCTGCTGATTCTAAAGCTAAAGTTGAAGAAGCAACTGCTGCAATCTTAGATGGTTCATTATTCGTATTTGAAGGACCTATCACAGATCAAAATGGTGATGTAAAAGTTGAAGCTGGTCAAAAAATGAATGACGGCGATATGTTAGGCATGATGTGGTTTGTTGAAAACGTAATTGGTAACATCGAATAATAAGAGGTGACTATTGTGACGCAAGAAGTATTTGTAAAAATGAAAGAGATCTGCAAATCTTTTGGTAGTGTTAAAGCGAATCACAATGTTAACTTTCAAGTGAATAAAGGTGAAATCCACGCCCTTCTCGGTGAGAACGGCGCTGGTAAAAGTACTCTAATGAACATGCTGTCAGGTTTTTACAAACCTGATAGCGGTTCTATTTTTATTCACAATGAAGAAGTTAAGATTCATTCACCAAAAGATGCTATAAAACATGGTGTTGGTATGATCCATCAGCATTATAAACTGGTAGATGTTTTATCTGCAAAAGAAAACATCATCATTGGACAAAAAGGTAAATTCTTCATGAATCCTCAGAAAATATCTGAGGAAATTAAAGCAGTGGCAGATAAATATGGTTTACCAGTTGATCCTGATAAAAAGATTTATGATATGTCTATTGGAGAAAAGCAATCTGTTGAAATTCTAAAAGTGTTGTATGCAGGTGCTGATGTTCTTATTATGGATGAGCCAACAGCTGTTTTAACACCACAAGAAACAGAAAAATTATTTAAAATTATGAGAAAAATGGCGAGCCTCGGGTGTGCCATTATTATCATTACACATAAACTGAATGAAGTAATGAGCGTTTCTGATCGAGTTACCATTTTACGAAAAGGTGAAACCATTACCACTGTACAGACAAAAGAATCTTCACCTAAATCATTAACTGATTTAATGGTAGGAACTTCTGTTAATCTATCAATTGATAGACCAATCGTTAAACGTGGTAAAGAAGTCTTAAAAGTTAATGACTTGATAGCAGTAGATCATGAAAAAGTAAAAGTTCTTAATAATATGACATTTTCAATGTATGAGGGTGAAATTCTTGGTGTTGCCGGTGTAGCTGGTAGTGGTCAGAAAGAGCTCTGTGAAGCCATTGCTGGTTTATACCCCATCGAAACGGGTTCTCTCCTTTATAAGAATGAGAGTTTGGTTGGTTTATCACCTGCTCAAATTATTCAAAAAGGTATTTCAATGAGTTTTATTCCTGAAGATCGTTTGGGTATGGGACTTGTTGCTTCAATGGATATGATTGATAATTATTTAATCAAAGATCATCACAATCAAGAAGGTTTGTTCTTAAAAAGAAAACCTATTGAAAAAATCTGTGAAACTATGATTGAAGCTTTAGATATCAAAACACCTGGTATTCATCATCCGGTTAAACAATTGTCTGGTGGTAATATTCAGAAAGTACTTATTGGAAGAGAAATAGAAACAAATCCTCATATTTTAATCACAGCTTATGCTGTTAGAGGATTAGATATAAACGCATCACATACGATTTACGATCTAATCAATGACCAAAAGAAAAAAGGCGTTTCAGTCTTGTTTATCGGTGAAGATTTAGATGTTTTATTGGAATTATGCGATCGTATAATGGTTGTTTGTGAAGGGAGAATCATCGGTACTGTGAAAGCTTCAGAAACAACAAAAGAATCTCTTGGTCTCATGATGGCTGGTCAGGAGGTTTCAAATGTTTAGAATGGTCAAACGTACAAATGTTTCTAGCAAGCAATCCGCTATGATTCGTTTATTAGCAGTTGTTTTAGCACTTTTATGTTCATCACTCTTCATTCTACTTATGGGACATAATCCAATTAAAGTTTATGTCAGTATGTTAAGTGGTGCATTTGGTTCAAAATTTAGACTGATAGAAACCATGAAGGTTGCTATACCAATTATCATTGCATCTATTGGTATTATGGTAGCTTTCAAGATGAAGTTTTGGAATATTGGTGGTGAAGGTCAAATCCTTATGGGTGCTTGTACTGCAACGTACTTTGCTCTTTATTTCAATCATCTACCAAAACCACTTTTATTACTTCTAATGTTTGTTGGTGGTTTCATAGGTGGTGGTCTATGGGCTTTAATTCCAGGACTCTTAAAAATCAAATACGATACAAACGAAACAATCATCACATTGATGTTAAACTATATAGCGATCAAATGGGTCACATATTTACAATATGGTCCTTGGAAAGATCCAAATGCAATGGGTTTCCCAAAGATAGCAAACTTTGAAGACGCTGCTGTACTGCCAAAACTTTTTGGACTACATATCGGATGGATAATTGCCATTGTAATTGTTGTCATTATTGGTGTTATGATGAAGTACTCAAAATGGGGATATAATATTTCCGTGATTGGTGAAAGTTTAGATACGGCTAGATATTCAGGTATAAATATCAAGAAAGTCATCTTAACATCAGTATTTGTATCAGGTGGAATTTGTGGTATTGTTGGCTTTATTCAAGCTTCAGCTGTTGATCAAACTCTAACGTCACAATTATCTGCTGGCTATGGTTTTACAGCTATTATAACTGCATGGTTATCGGCTTTGGTCCCAATTGTTATCATACCAGTTTCGATTTTATTTGCTGCTTTAGTAAAAGGCGGCAGTTATATTCAGACAGCTTTCCAAATTCCGAATTCCGCTTCAGACATTATACAAAGTATGATTTTATTCTTTGTTATCGGTAGTGAGTTCTTTGTAAAGTATGCTTTGGTCTTTAAGAAAGGAGGAGCACATGATTAAGTTTCTTATTTCTGTTGTAATCGCAGGTACTCCCCTTCTATTTGCAACACTTGGTGAATTGATTACTGAAAAATCTGGTCATTTGAATCTAGGTGTTGAAGGTATGATGCTTATAGGAGCTGTAGCAGGTTTTGGAACAGGTATTGCAACATCAAATCCTATTCTAGCAATCGTCGGAGCCACCATAGCAGGCGCACTAGGCGCTTTGATTTATGGCTTCTTAACTATCAGTCTAAGAGCCAATCAAGTTGTTTCCGGCTTAACCTTGACGATATTCGGTACTGGTCTCTCTAGTTATCTGGGAACAAGTTATATCGGTCAAAAAATGCCTCAAGAAATCATCGAGTTTTATAAACCAATTGCAATTCCTGGATTATCTAAGATTCCTTATTTAGGTGAAATACTATTTACTCAAGATGTATTTGTTTATTTGGGATACATTGTTACTATTGTATTAGGGATTTACTTATACAAAACAAGAATGGGATTAAACCTTAGAGCTGTTGGTGAAAATCCTTCAGCAGCAGATGGTGCTGGTATCAATGTTACCTTATATAAATATGTCCATATATTAATAGGTGGCGCACTTTGTGGTTTAGGTGGTGCTTATCTCTCTGTAGTTGAAGTACCTGCATGGCAGGATAATATAACGGCAGGTAGAGGTTGGATTGCTATTGCCTTGGTTATCTTCTGTAAATGGAATCCATTCAAAGCGATATTAGCAGCATTTTTATTTGGAGGACTGAGTATTGTAGGTTTTAGATTACAACACTTGAATATTTCACAGAATTTACTAGATGCTCTACCATACCTATTTACAATCTTTGTTCTGGTTATCAGTTCAATGAAACAATCTAAAGAAAATGCACCACCAAAGGGTTTAAGTCAACCTTACTTTAGAGAAGAACGATAATAATAAGATGCTGAAAAGCATCTTTTTTTTGTTTTAAACATAGTCATCAGTTTTGATTAGTGATAAACTTGTAAGGTAACTTTAAAGGAGGTTCAATGATTAAATTCGCAATTTTTACCGATCTACACTACGATTTCATTCCAGATGGCAAAGAAAGACTGGATATATTTCTCCATGAAGTCAAAGATAAAAATCTTGATTTCATTATGAATTTAGGTGATTTCTGTCTGCCTATAAAAGAAAATAAACACCTACTTAATCATTTAGACGAAACCGGAATTCCCTGCTATCACGTTTTAGGCAATCACGATTCAGATACATTTGATAAACCTCAGATACTGGATTTCTTGAATCTTCAGAACAGTTACTATGCCTTTACTTACTTCGATACAAAATTCATTGTTTTAGATGCATGTTTCACAGAAATAAGTGGCGTCTACAGTGCTTATAATCGCAAAAATTATAAAGCATCAAACGGAAATTATCCCATCATTCCACCAGACCAAATGACTTGGCTTAAAAATGAATTGAATGATAGCTGCAGTAATTATGTGTTATTCTCTCATCAAAGTCTGGAAAACGAATTTACCAATCGAGGTATTTGTAATCGTTTAGAAATACAACGGTTGTTAACTGAAGTAACTAAACAAGGTAAAAAAGTGAGCTGTTTTAACGGTCATGATCATGCCAATTCAAATATAACGATAAACAAAGTCAATTATATTGGTATAAATGGCATGTCTTATATATGGTTGGGGGATTTATGTACATTAAAACCTTATTCAAGAGAAATGTACCAACAGTACCCACTATTAAATGAAATTATATTATACGATCAAAGTTTATTTGCAGTGGTCACAATAGATACTTCTGGTGAGATATACTTAGAAGGTAGAAACGGTGATTATAAAACAATATCACCAAATGATCTTGGTTTATCAGATCAATGGAATGGACGACAACTTTCATCGGTTATTTCTTCACTCCACATCAAATAATATATTTAATATTAAAAATCCTTGAGAATTATTACTTCTCAAGGATTTTAGTTATTAAGTCATTTAATTGTTCTGGTGCTTCATATGGAATACCATGCGCTGTATTTTCTATACACACATAACGACTCCCTTTTACTATTTCAGCATTGTACTTAGCTGAAGTCAATATGATTTTCTTTTCATTTCTACCGACAATAAAAGTAATCTTATCCCCTCTTACATCTGTCTGGTTAAATTTAAAAGTCATATTTTCTTTTAATATATTTGTGAGAGTTGCTTTTGATATTTTTAATGAATCTTGATAATAGTCTTCAAACATGGTTTTAGGCAGTGCTAATTCTTTCGATTGTAATTTAGAAAACCATCTCTTTTTAATCAGCGGCATACTCATAGAAACGCTTGACTGAATCAATGGAACAGCCCATGTCATTCCTTTGTTTAAACCACTGATAATCACAGCATTCTCAATACGACCACTATGATGTTCTAAAATGTACATAATGATTTGTGCACCAATAGAATGTCCAACAAAAGTTATCTTCTCGATTTTCTCTTGATCTAGAATTTCCAATATTTTTAATGTACAATCCTCTATGGTTGTAAAATCGAGATGACTGTTATCACCATGTCCTGGTAAATCAAATAATATGAGTTTATTATCAAGTCCATTTTTCTGGTGTTGCCACATCCATTTGCTGACACCTGCGCCAGTTATAAATATAAGACATTTTTCTTTTTCCGGATTAATCACTTGATAAGTTAGCATATTACTCTCCTTTCAAACCATTTAAAACCACTTCTTTTAGCTTTAGCAATTCACTAAAGTAACCATCTAAATCATAAAAATCCTCACCACTTAACAGTTGTAACAATTTCATATTGATGCCCATAAACACGGTCGAAACATAATTCACAACCATCTCTTTGGATTGATTGTATTGATCCCAATCAACACCTTCTAATAATAATGGTTTCTGTTCTATCTGTAAGGCATCTCTTAAATACAGTAGTTGTTCATAACAAGGTGAATTATAATCAATACTGCCTTGTATCATCAACTTAAAGTACTGCGGATAGTCTTCATAAAACAATTGACTCTTTATTACCATATCAAAGGTTCTTGATACAAAACAGTTTTCATTTTTATCTATATGCTTTTTTTGATTGTCAAAGAAAACATTCAATGCAATTTCAAATACATGTAAATAAAGTTCTCCTTTATCTTCTATGTATTTGAACATGCCACCTTTAGAAATCCCAGCTGTCTTTATGATATTGTTAAGAGATGCTTCATTATAAGATGAATTTGAAAATTCACTTATCGCTGCGTCCTCTATTCTTTTTTGTTTTTCTTCTGTAATTTTGTAGTATGCTGCTTTCATTATTCCTCCTAGAGACCGATTAGTCTCTATATGATATCATAATCATTCATTTATGTCAAAAAAATAGATAGAAAGTATCTTAGATACTTTCTATCAGAATCATCTATTCTTTATATTTCAAATTTCTTCTCTGAAACCTTTGCAAGTAACTTAATTGCTGCTTCTACGTCATCTTTAGATACAGTTTCATGTGCACTGTGTGCGTATCTTGTTGGAATAGATAAACAACTTGCAGGTACACCTTCACGTGTTAAACTGATACCACCAGCATCCGTACCACCGAACTCAAGTACTTCCATTTGATATTTAATTTCTTCTGTTTTACATGTTTCTACTAATACTTTGTTTACTTTAGGATGTGAAAGTAGTGAGTTATCTCTTACTTTAATCGCTACACCTTCATGTAAACCAATTTTAAATCTCTTAGAACCTGGCATATCGCCTGATGAAGTAATATCAATTGCTAATCCAACATCTGGATCTATTTTATAAGCTGAAGTTTTTCCACCTCTGATACCAACTTCTTCTTGTACTGTAAATACGAAGTAACAATCGTTTTCAACAGAACCCATGATTTTTAATGCTTCCATCATGACAAAACAACCAATTCTATCATCAAGAGCCCCTACGCTTACTTGATGATCTGTTTCATCAAAGATTGATTGATAAACACATACATCTCCAATATTTACTTTTTTAGTTGCTTCTTCTTTATCTTTAGCACCTATATCAACATATAATTTATCTAATTTAAGTTTACCCATATCTGCAGTTTGTTCTGCATAAGCGATACCGACTGTACCATCTTTGAAGATAACTCTTTCTCCATGAGTAATATGAGGATTGATACCTCCAATATTAGTCAGTCTTACAAATCCTTTATCATCTACATCTGTTACCATCATACCGATTTGATCCATATGACCTGCAACCATTAATTTAGGTCCATCACCTTTTTTTCTAGCAATTACATTACCCAATTTATCTACTGTGATTTCATCAACAAATGGTTTTATTTCTTCAATAATATACTCTGCTACTAAATTCTCATATCCTGACGGACCATAAATGCTTGTTAATTTCTTTAATCCTTTTACGTTCATAGCTTCCCCCTTAGTTAGTGTACCGAAATATCCTCTTCTATTATATATGAGATTGTGCATGAATTAAAGAATAATACGATTTTTTAATATTTGACTTTAAACAAAAAAAAGTATATTTTTTTAAAGAACCTAAAACTTTTTTGAAACTTGATGAGTCTAATCTACGAAAGGAGCAACACATGTCTAGACACAAAAAAATATATATCTTACTAGTAGATTATATCCAAAACAATCAAGAAAAATTTTATAGAGTTGCTTTCAGTTATTGTAAATCCAAAGAAGATGCTTTAGATATTGTTCAAGATGCTATTTATAAAGCATTGAAGTCATATAAGAGTGTTCACTCAGAACAGTATATAAGCACTTGGTTTTATAGAATCCTCATTAATACCAGTATCAGTCATATCAGAAAAAAGAAAGAATTGCTCCCTTTTGATACCCTCATCGAGGGCACGACTGAAGACAAAGAGTATTTGGATCTATACGATGCCATAGACGATTTAGCACCAGAGGATCGAACGCTTATTATCCTTAGATTCTTTGAAGATCTTAAAATAAAAGATATAGCAACTATTTTAGAGCTCAATGTGAATACAGTAAAAACACGTTTGTATAAAGTTTTAAAAGATATGAAACTACAACTTGATTGGGAGGTGGAACATGAATAAAAAATATGACGACATCATCATACCAAAGGAGTTAGAAATTATGATCAACAACACAATCAAAAAAGAAAAGAACAACAAGAAATTATGGACATCATTGGCAACTACTGCAGCTGCACTTATAATCTTTACTACATCGCTTAATGTATCACCTACATTTGCAGAGTCTTTGAAAGATATTCCTGTAATAAAAAACATTGCAGCGGTTTTAACGTTTACCAGTTTCGAAACTGAGTCTGAAGAACTATTTGGAAACATCACAGTGCCAGAAGTGATCATTGAAGATACAGACATCGATGAGTATATCAACGAGACCATCCAAACTCAAGTTTCTAAAGTATTAGAAGAAGCACAGGTCAATGCAGAAGAATACAAAGAAGCTTATATTGCAACGGGTGGTACTGAAGAAGGTTTTTCACAAAAAAATATGACAGTTTCAGTCGATTACGAGATCTTTATGCAAGATGAGGATTATCTATCATTTCGTGTTTACTCACATGAGTCATTGGCTGCAGTTTATGCTTCCAACCTTTATTTCACAATAGATTTAAAAGAGCAGAAACTCTTAACACTTGAAGACTTATTGGGAAGTGATTATATTAGTCTAATGACTACAACTGTCTTAGATGAAATTGAAAAGGACTCAACAGAAAATCCTACTAAATACTTCGATGGTTATAAATCACCTGAGTTTAAAGTCAGAGACGATATAGATTTTTACTTAACAGAAGATCATAAACTAATGATTGTCTTCCAGAAGTATGAATTGGCACCAGGTGCATTAGGCCGATTGGAATTTGAAATACCAATGAATTAAAATATATGATATATTATCCTTATAGAAAGGGTGATTATATGAGTAGAATTGAGCAAAAACCAATCACGATGTTATTCCCAGCACCTGCAGTGATGGCAACTTGTGGTGAAGATAATATCATTACCATTGCATGGACAGGCACTATCAATTCAGTACCACCAATGACTTATATTTCAGTGAGAAAAGAAAGACATTCTCATAAGCTTCTAAAAGAGAATATGGAATTTGTCATCAACTTAACAACTGAGGATTTAGCATATGAAACAGACTTCTGTGGTACACATTCTGGTAAAGATATTAATAAATTTGAAGCATTAAATCTAACACCGATTAAAAGTACAAAAGTATCATGTCCTAGTATTAAGGAATCACCTGTCAGCATTGAGTGTAAAGTCACTCAAATCATTGAACTTGGCTCCCATGATATGTTTATGGCAGAAGTTATTGGATTAACTGTAGACAATCGTTACACAGATGAAAATGGTAGATTTGATGTTAACAAATCAAAACTCATATGTTACAGTGCTGGTAAATATTTTAGTTTAAATGAATTTATAGGTCATTATGGTCATTCAAGAAATGTGTCTCCGACACTTTCAAACGAATAACTGATACAATGAAGTTACATCAATACTTTCACCATATACACTACATTTGATTATATAAAAGAAATAACATCTCAAATGAGATGTTATTTTTATTGAATGATTTGTTGTGCAATTGTATAAACACCAAAAAATATTAAAAAGAAATTCATATATAACATAAAGTTTTCAAACTTCTTATTGTCTTGACCATTTAAAGCAGATCTTTTGATGAATGCATAAGATTTTATTTTGAGCCCTATTGCTCCTGAAATCACTAACCCTGCTGAAATAAATAACAAACATGTCTTTAAGTCCACTAGATAATTAATCCCAGCTGATATAGTAAAAAATGCCAGTACAATTAATAATGCAACTTTTTTATTTACGCCTTCAAATCCCATGTTTTCACCTCTTCTACACATTTCGAATACCACGATGGTATCGTCGTTTTAAAGCCATCATATGTTTTATAGATGTCTAGATAATTATCTTTCATTACTTGTACATCTTTTTCACCAAACGGTATTGCCCATGGGATACCTGCCAAACAGTTCAGTGCCGCATAAACAGCAACAACTTCAAAAAACTGGTTTGGTATTGTTCCAAAATACTCGTGCAATTGACCGAGTGCAAAATAAGGGCTGATACGATATGTAAAAATAAACCGATCGTATTCTTCCCATGGATCACCTTCACTTGATCTGTTAAAATCTATTATACCAACATGACCGTCTGGTGTATAGAGCATATTGCCTAGATGATAATCTCCGTGTTGAAAAACAATGGGTCTGCCTTTTAAAACTACCATATGAGTTAGGAGGTATTCGATGATACTATCATCCTTTGGCATTTTAATACCGCAGTTTTGATACTTTTCAATAATTCTAAGAATTTTCTTTGAGTACTTATCATACCAATCACAGGTATCTCCCTCATGGCTATGAATATGCTTTTGAATATGACCTGCTTCTCTTCCCAAATTATATTGTTCTATTGGTGATAAATTTGTAATGACCGATTCCAAATCCTCTCCTTCTAACCACTCATAGAGTTCAATCGTATGCTGATTAGCTGAAAATGATATTGGTTTAGAGATTGTTACCGTCTTAGAAATAAACCTCATCTTCTCAAAAATCTGACGTTTTCTAACAGCAAGTTTTTTGGCTGTTTGTCTGATGAGATAAGTTTCATTATCCGTTTTTGCAACAATCTTTATATCCTCAGACCAACCTTTTGAAAAATATGATAACGTCATTAGATTATATTGTTCTATTAATTTCAAATCATTAGACCAACCAAGATTTAATATCTCCTGATCGGTCATGTTTTCTACCTTGAGTAGTGCATCGTATGAGTTCCCATAAAGTCCTAGTAAAACACAAAATGCAGGTTCTGTTTTTAATCCTTTGCTTTTTAAAGATACCACTTCAACTTTAAAAGGCTCACCAAGTAAGTCTAACACCCTCTTCTCAATAGCAAGATGTCTATAACTATTAAGTGTTTCTATAGGTTCATGTGATGCATAAAGTTCTATCTTATAATCACTTTTTTCAAACCTGCAAACAACATTATCTTTTATTTCAATAGAAAATGATTTTTCATGAGAGAAACGAGACAATTCATTTATATAATCCTCATAGTTCTTTACCATTAGGATAATATCAATATCACTGCCCCGAACTTGAATATCAATAGGATAAGTACCAACTATTGTAGGTTGGTACTTATCAAAAGGTTTCATAACATCATCAATCAGATGATAAATTTCTTTATGCAATTCTTTATTTAAGTCTAAAAAACGATCTATCATAATGGATTTTTTTCCTTATATAACACAGTAATTGCTGGATCTTCTGTAATAATATTTAAATTTAGCAATTCATCTAACATATGTTGAAACAGTTCTATTAAGTTTCTAATCTCAGTCTCATCCTTAATAATATGAGCAGTTAAGAAAGACAAACCACTTTCACCTTCTTTACATTTCACACCCATTTGATTCTTTTTTATCAAATCTAAATGAAAACCTTTATGAAAGTTGATTCTAGATTTAACTTCATGACTATTTAAAAATCGTGTTGCCATCATATCATCATTTGATTTAACCACAAAGTGTTCATCAAATTCGTGGTCTCCGATTTCAATATCTTGTCCACCAAGTTTTTTGCCTATTTTCGAAAATACACCTTCTTTTGATATCTTTAACTCAAATGATGAAGGATTCTTAAAAACAGTCCTTACCCTTGTATAAGTTATGGCGCTTTTACCTGTACTGACTACGAAGTAATCTAAAATGATATGCCAATTTTTATATGGCAACTCTAAATACGGACCTTGTCCCCATGTTCCTTCGATGAATTTACCACCAAAAACTTCATGCCACGATTCCATACCTTTTTTTCTAGTCCACATAAAAACCTCCTAAATCATTTGGATTTTATAGCCTAATGCCTCTATAAAGTTAAATAGTTCTTTTGTATTTATTACGATTGTACTCGTATTGATATTGGGATGAAATGCTGTTTCTTCAGCATCATATAAATCCTTATCAAAATAAACCTTCACATGCCTTGTTTCATCATTTACAAGTCCTAAAGGACTCACAGAACCTGGTTCTAGTTTTAAGTACTTATAAAGTCTTTCTTCTGAAGCAAAAGATAGATTCTTTGCTCCAATCAATTCTGACAACACACGTAAATCAACTTCTCTGTCTTCTTGCAAAACTATCAAGTAATGTTGTTGCCCATTTCTATTTCTCAAGAATAAATTTTTACAGTGTACACCTGGTATATCACCCGTCAGTCTTTTTGCTTCTCCTACGGTGTAAACCGGAGGATGTTTATATACTGTATATTTGATATCTTCTTTATCCAAATAATCTAAAGGATTCATTCTACACCTCTGTCTTTTGACATAAACTTTTCTATTTCCTTGTGAAATCCATATTGTTCATATAAGCCATGAGCATCTTTTGTTGCTAAAATGCCTTTTAAATCTTTATAATAATCCAAAGTTCTTATATGATTAAGTATCATTTTACCAATCCCCTGGCCTCTATAATTTTTATCTACTACAACATCACAAATCCAAAAAACTGTACAAAAATCTGTTACAATCCTCGCAAATCCAATGATGAACTCACCATCATATACAGCTATACACTCAGACGTACTGATGCTTTTAACTACTTTTTCAAAAGTTCTATCTGAAGCCCAGTATGTTTGATTCAGAAGAAACTGAATTCTTCTAGCATCCATGGTCTCCTTATTCATCGTAATATTCATAGGTTCTCCTTCATTATAACGCCAAACATGTCTAATCAGACATAATATCTTTAAAGTGACCTTTAGTGTTATAAAACTACATATTTGTAGACAACAACATCTTCATTGTAAATATGGCTGTCTTTATAATAACTCATCCCAATTTTTTTCATGACACCTATTGAGGATTCATTATCGAGTACGGCTACTGCTTGAACTTCAGAAACATCCAATTTATCAATATATTTCAACAATCCCATACAAGCTTCTGTTGCATAGCCTTTGGACCAATCTTTTTCTTTTAACCTATACCCAAGTTCATAACTCCCTAAATCACTATTATACTTCAAAGAGATCCAACCAACGGTATCATCAATTGTTTGTATCATCCAAAGGCCAAAACCTTGAAATTTCTTATAGTATTTTTTTTGACTATGAATGGAAGCTAATTCACTTTCTGCTGAAGATGGATTAAATCCCGAAGTTGAAATATATTTCATAACATTAGGGTTGTTATTCATCTCTATTAAATGAGACATATCATCTTCTCTTATCTCTCTAATGATCAATCTTTCCGTTTTATATTTCACGGACGCTTTTTCTCTCAACCCATCCAACCTTTCCGTCATACTTAATCAAGGCATACAAACCATAATAATCAATTAGTTTGCCTTTAGTGTCTTTTTTACCATTTATAAAATTACAGATATAATCTCCAAAATCCACATCTATGAGTTCGTTTTTAATTAAAAAATACTCATGAGTTGATACCTTTTTGGCTAATGAAAATTCAGATTTATATTCAATTACTTCGAATGCTTTGTCGTCGTAATCCAATTTCACAACCCAGTCATTTGAAACTTCTACATCTTCTACAAGTATGATGGGTTTGAGATCATCAATGGCAACAGATTCAAAAGTATCAGTAATTACCAAGGCATTTAATTGACCACATTTTTTAATGCCATAACCGCCGTCAATGCCGATGATTCTTTTTTGATGGTCAAATCTTATATCACCACATAAACTCTGATGGTCATAATTTTGTAGTGGCCAATGCCCTACAATAACATAACCAGCATACATGTGATTGGCTTTCATAAACTCTGGAAATGATAGTTTTGACCAAGTATCAGAATTTTCATAAGTGCCATCAATACCACCATGAATAAACAGGTAGTTGTTCACTTCTAAAGCATAAGGCAATTCCCTTAAAAATTCTAAAGCTTCCAATTTTTCATTTTTTAAATTACTCTGTATTTCCTCAAGCGATAAATTCTCTGTAGATAACCATTCTCTAATCAAACATCCATAATGAATATTCTTTAGATGGTAATCTAGTCTCTCGATATATTTGGGTTCCAATAAAGAACACACATAATGTTCATGATTTCCTGATAATATAAAAATATTATCTTTTTTTGACCATGAGATCATACGGTTCAAAGTTTCATCATTATGAAAACCTCGTTGTAAGAAATCTCCCAATATAATAAGAATATCGTCTTCACAGTAATTTATCTTTTTTAACAATTTATCTAATAAATGAATATTGCCATGTATATCTGATATAGCAATTATTCTTTTGTCTGTTTGCTCAAGTTTTATATATTTATTCAACATGATTTACAAATTCAATTGGCATTCCCATCATTTCAGAAATGGTTATGTCATTATGATCCTTTCTAAGTCTTCTAACTACAGCTTCTAAAGGTTCACCTACTTCAATTATATGCCCATCCATGTCATAGAATCTAAAAACACGTTGCTGCCAGGGTTGTACTTTTATCCCATGAACAAACTCATATTTTTTTGTTTCCAATTTCTCATATATTGTTTCAATGTCATCTTCTTCAAAATACAATTCATGTGAATGATGAGCTCTTTTAGATATTGCAGTATCAATCAAGGTTTCAAAGTGATGTTTTAAATGGAGTGATAAACCACAAGTAAATGAAATGTTTTCACCTAGATCATGTTCTATTGTTAATCCCAACGTTTTTTGATATAAATCTAGTGATCGTTTAAGATCCTCTACAACAATAAGTGTACATATATATTTCATAACTGCCCTCCCTCTATATTTTACCACGAAAAAAATGATGCTAATAGAATATCAGCATCATTTACCTTCTATAATAATTCCAAAAGAATTAATAGCTTTTTAATTACAATTGCAGCTTCTGCTCTTGTTGCACCATTTTGAGGATTAAATAGATTGTTATCATCTCCAACAATTAACTGTAATTGCTACGCCGGTCTCACTTCTAGTCTAAAATGAGATGAGACTTAATCTTCATCTAATGCAAACTCCACAGCATTAATCAATTGATCCTCAAGATTTGTTCTTGAGTAATAGAAGTAAGCATCCATAAGCAAACTGGCCATTTCTTCCATTCTTAATGGAACAATAGTTGCCGCTCTAATAATTTCTGTATCGAAGGTTGCGTTAATCACTGCTTTTTCTGCATCAGATATAACAGATAGAGATCGTTAACCGATTCCATTTGATACATACAGAGACACAAGTTGCATCTCATAAGTACCATCTGTTAGTTCAACAATAATCATTTCCTCTGATTCTTCAGCATAACTAAATGATAAAAACCATATCATCATCAAGAATACCATTAGTTTTTTCATTAGTCTCACCTTACAATTGTAAACAAATACTTTCTTTACATTTTAATCCACTACCATGGTGTAATGATTTTTCATTCTCAAACTCAGCCATTATGTCATATAAATCATTTATAATAGCTATTTCAGGATCATTATAATGCCCCGAGAAAATTCTTTGTATTTTAAGTTCTTTTATACATTTTATAGATTCAAATAGATCTTTGGGATCTGTACTTTCATAGTGACAATAAATTGTACCTTCATATAATATATCACCAGAAAACAATATTTCATTTAAAGGATCATATAAACATACAGATCCAGGCGAATGCCCTGGTGTATGAATTATATTTATACACCAAAAATCAAATTCTAAAATATTTCGTGCAGTCTTATGATACAAGGGTGGATATGTAAAACCTTCTAAAAATGCTTCATCTACATCCTTTAACATCATTTCCTTGATAAAAGCTTCAGGAACTGGTAATCCTTTTTGAACCCAATCTAAATCCTGTGCATGGACATAAACATCTTCAAACTCATGAATATTACCCATGTGATCCCAATGAGCATGTGTTAACACCACATCAATCGGTTTATTATCAATCTCAAGCAAAACAGCTTTTAAAGGTTTAATACCTGTTCCAGTATCAATTAATAGGTTTCTCTTCTGACCAATTAAATAATACATATTAGTTCTTTCCCAATGTTTATCTTCTGAAATTTTATACAGTTTCTCATTTATTTTTTCTATTGAATACCAATTCATTCTACCAATAACCCCATTCTTATTCCGTCATAGTACCGACCATCAATCTTAAAATGTCTTTGCATCAAACCTTCTCTAAAAAATCCGAGTTGATTATAAAGCTTTATGGCCGCTCTGTTGTCTTGGTGCACCAATAGTTCCAACTTTGTTAATATAGGATTTTCAAATGAATAGTCTATGATAACCTGCATCATTTTTTTCCCAATACCCAATCTCCAAAATCTCTTTGCCACTGTAATACCAATATTACCACGGTGGGCTACTCGTTCTTTAGCCCCTCCGGATAACGTCGCAACAGCAACAATCTCATTTCTAAAAACAGCAACTAAAAATAGACAATTGGGTCTTAGATCAAACATCTCAATGACCTTTTCCTCATCATGGAGGCAAATGTTATAATCATTTGCCCCATAAGTATGATAATCCACTTCACCAGTGACCCAATTTTTAAATTCAATAATCTCTTTTGCATCACTTACTTGAGCTTCTCTAATCTCAATGGTGCCAATTTGTGTTTCTAATTCTGTCATCAATTCACCTAATCATCTTTTCTCTTTTTTCTGCTTAGTGAAATACCACCAAAACCACCTATAATCGCGATATAGAATCCAAATTCATACCAAAACCCACTGTTTATTACTTCAAACATCTTTACGTTGCCTTTAAATAATGAAACTACTAATGAAATTGGTGCAATCCATCCATGAAGTATACCGGAGAAGAAACCCGCTGGTTTATCACCTTCTACTTTATCTCCTGGAAAACAACTTGTCAGTGATACAACCAATACTACAATCATCATAACTAATACTAATTTTTTCATTTACAACCCCTTTTTCTTTCTCTATCGAGTCCATTACCATACTATAATTATACCACGTCAGACAAAATTGTGTTCATTTTGACAACATTCTTAAGTTATTGACACAAAAAGTTCTTTCACGATAAAAATCTTTTAATAATAATTGATTTCTGCTATTATAAGGATAGATATTACGATATACGAACTAAAAAGGAGACTGTTATGAATTTAGATCAACAATTAGAAAAATATGCTGAACTAGCTGTTAAAGTTGGTGTTAATCTTCAAGAAAAAGAAGGTTTATTATTATCAGGTAATGAAGCCGCTTTACCACTTGCTAGAAAAATTATGAAAAAAGCTTATGAAGCTGGTGCAAAACATGTTGAATTCCAATTTTCCGATGATCAAATGCAAGTAATCCGTTACTTGAATGGTAAAGAATTTGTTTTTGATAAATTCCCACAATGGAAAGTTGATCAATTAGAAGCAATGTACAAAGATAATTATCACCAATTATTTGTTATGGCTCCAGATCCAGAGTTATTAAAAGAAATTGATGGTGATTTAATTGCTAAGAACCAGAAAACTGTTTCAAAAGCAGTCGCACCTATTATGAAATATAGAATGACTGGCATCACTAAATGGGCAATTGTGGCGGTTCCTTCTGATGCATGGGCAAAGAGTGTTTTCCCAGAAGATACTTTAACTGATGCTACTGCGAAACTATGGAATAAGATCTTTGAAGCGACTAGAGTGGATCAAGAAGATCCTGTTGCAGCATGGCAACAACATGATAAGAACCTCAAAAAATATAGAGATTTCTTTAATGATAAGGATTTCGATAAACTGGTTTATAAAGCGCCAGGAACTGATTTAGAAGTTCACTTGGCAGATGATCATTTCTGGATGGGTGGTTCTAAAGAATCTCAGGCAGGTGTACCTTATGTAGCCAATATTCCAACAGAAGAAGTCTTCACTACACCTCATCAATACAAAGTAAATGGTACACTAAAAGCAACTAAGCCACTGAGTTTAAATGGTAAATTAGTAGATGGTTTTGGGTTTACATTCAAAGATGGAAAAGTTGTAGACTTCTATGCAGAACAAGGATATGATGTTTTAGAGAAATTAATGGCCAATGATGACGGTGCTAAATACTTAGGTGAAGTCGCACTGGTTCAAGATGATTCTCCAATATCAAACACAGGTATTTTATTTAACAATACTTTATTTGATGAAAATGCTTCTTGTCACTTTGCACTTGGTAGAGCTTACTCTTATGCTATGAGAGGTGGTTCTGAAGCAACTCAAGAAGAGTTAACTAAAAGAGGTGCTAACTACAGTTTAATCCATGTTGATTTCATGGTAGGTAGCAAAGAACTTGAAATAATCGCTTATGAGAAGAACGGTAATACAGTACAAATCTTTAAAGATGGAAACTGGGCTTTCTAAAATAGTAATGACCGAACATATAATATGTTCGGTCATTTTTTATAATAGTTCTAATAATATCAATAACTTTCTTATAACAACAGCCGCTTCCGCTCTTGTTGCACCTGCTTGAGGATTAAAATTATTTTGTGTATCTCCAACAATTAATTGAAGCTCATATGTACTTTTAACAGAATCAACAAAATGTGATGAAACCAATGATGCATCAGCTGAGAATTCATCATGTGCTTTAACTAGTTCAGCTTTATCTTGCTTTAGATAATACGAATAAGCATCTATTAATAAACTGGCCATTTCCTCACGTTTTATAGGTTCATTCGGTTTAAAATTTATACTGTATGTATTGATCAACAAACCTGCTTCAGCTGCATTATCAAAGAATGGAGCATACCAATCTTCTTCAGAAATATTTATAAATTGTGCAGTTGTTTTAGCCTTTTCTAGGTTTAATACTTTTGTTAGTAAAACAACAAACTCTGCATTGGTTAATGTTTTATCCGGTGCAAACTCAAACGCATTGATACCACTAGTAATTTCTCTTGAAGCCAAAGATTCAATTGAATCTTTGGCCCAATGAGCTTGTATATCATCAAAGGTTTTACTGTTTTCTCTGATGGCATATTTAGAGAAGTGTCTTGCATCAAAAGTGATTTGACCATCGGCTATGATTTTCCCTCCAACATATACCCATTCTTTATTAAGTTCATCATAATAAAATACGGCTAAATGATCTTTGTTCTTAACACTTTTCTGATCATAAGTTAATACAATTGGAATTGGGAGCTTAATCTCAGCCTTTTTGTTATTTGAAAGAATATCCATTTCATATACTTCAGAGACGAGGAATTTATCACTAAAATCAACGGTTTCAACAGAAACGGTTAATGCTTCTTCTCCTAGACTTTCCAAGACTTCATTATTCATAACAAATGAAACTTTACCGTAATTTATCTCTAAAGGTTTTTCTGATCTCTGAATAGACTTTAGGACTTCTTTATCAATTATAACCTCAGTTATATCTTCAGCATCCGTATTTACAGCAATGCTTTCCTGCTCCTTATCTGCTATAATATCTTCAATTCTATATTTGTTTACTTCAATTCCTTTGGTTAATGAACCATCAGAACGTCTAATGCTTTTAACTGTATCGTTCAGTACAATAGGCTCAACCACCGGTGGTGGAATAACCACAGATCCCCCTGTTGAAGCGCCACTATCGGGTTTTGGCTGTGGTATAGGTGCTGGTTGTCTATTAACAGTAAGGGTGTAAGTTGTTTTAGTACCGTCTTCTGCGATTACTTCTATTGCAAAGCTATTATTTCCATACCCTAGACTTACGCTCTTTTGTACCCCTGATACACCATCAATTTTTACTGTTGAATATTTAGCTGGTACAACTAGAATTGTACCGCTTGATATACTGTGGAGACTGCTTAAATCATATGTACTTGAACCTGATGTTAAACTTAAATCCAGTGATGTCTCATTAAATTTAAGGCTTGATAATGATGAATCTGAACTGATAGTTCTTTCAGTAAGGTTGATGGTATATACTTTACTTTCAGAAACAATCGGACTTATAATCTTCACTTCAATTTTTTTAGGATAAGTTTTATTTAATGTTATTATAGCATCTGAATTGCTCGCCTCTACATCATCTACAAAAATTTCTAAAGAACTGTTAGGATGTGATTCAGCTGCAGTTTCAAATGTCAGTGTATTTATACTATCTAAAACATCTATATCATACGTTGTCATATTTGGATCAAAATCTATTAAGTTATTATCATCTGCATTTAAAATAACTTCTGTTAGTTTTAAAGGATCAACAACCTCTAAACTAATTATCTTTTCAATCACAGTAGCATCGGTTGTTGATTTTGTCATCTGAACTTTTAGTTCATGACTACCTTTTGGAAAATCTTCTAGTATTATATTGTTATAGAAAAATGAATTGGTATCGCCATTGCCCATACCACTAATCAATTGGCCATCCATCCAAACTTTATAATCCACATCAAGATTAAAATTCAATGCGATATTAACACGATCAGCTGTCGTTGAAACAATACCTTTTAATTCAGTCGACTCATCAATTGCTCCAATATTTTTATAAACACCAATATCAGAAGACGAAAGACTTGATGTGATGTCAATACCTTCTAATACTGCTGTTAAAGGCATATTCATTGTAATAACATACTCTTTTGTTCTATTACCGTCAGAAACAGTTATAACATATTCATTCAGACCTGGCTTTATACCGTAACCGCCACCAATTTCTATTTTATCACCATTGTATTTACACTCAACAGTCACACCTTCTCGTTCAGGTGTTAAATTAATTGCAGCACTTGTCCAATTCGTTTCTAATTCTTTTGTTACACTATTTTCAGTAAAAACGATGTTTTCTTCAGATGAACCATTTGATACATTCACAATCATCGATTGCATACCCAAACCATCATTCATCTTAAAGGTTAATGTATATACAGTTACAGTACCATCTTTGTGAGTTGCCTTAATTTTTATCACATTATCTTCTAATAATAGATTGCTATTAATTGCTCCACCTTCATGATACGCCCCATCGTTCAATTTGTATTCAAAAGCATTGGCTATTCCAATAGCTTCTATGTTTATGACAGCATTATAAGATAATGTGCCTAAATCAAAGCTTGTTAAGCTTGAGTCAAATCCAGCTATGGATTGATTCAACACTTTGATATCACTCAAATTGTATTTGTTTTCTGTCCTAGCCAATTCAATCGTATAAGCTTGAACAATAGATTCATCTGTTTTTAACTTAACTTCAATCAAAACAGTTGTATTTCCCTTTGTCATATCAATATTTTTAGTTGATATTAATTCACCATTAATATAAATATTTGAATTGGCAGAAGTTGCTTCTAGTGACACAGAGTCAATACTCGAATCAACAATCATCTGTTGAGCAGTTTTATTTAAATCAATTGGAAGATCCAATACAGTTTCACCATTTTTAATAACCAGTGTATCCAATTTAGCTTGTTCTTTGACAATGATTATTTTATGAGTTCTTGAAATTCCAGCAAATTCAGCAGTGAAATGAACAACTGTTTCTGTACCATCTAAACTTATTGTTTGATTCAGGTTATCAATCGTATTATCATTCATTTTTAGAGACGTCCCATTAATTGTACTGCCAGCGAACTTTACTTCATCCTTATCACCAGAAACAAATACAGACAGTTCATCCTTTGTTTGATCAAACTTAAAATCTGATACACCTTCAACAGTTAACGATTGTATGCCAGAAAATTTATAGGCATTTTTTACATTTATCAAGCCATGACCAATATAATCTTCTCTTGTATAGTATTGACCATTTCCCTTTTCTAGGTTGGGTATTGTTATGTCTGGATCATATGCTGTTGCATAAATAACAGCTATGATATCATTTGACGACATGTTAGGATACTCATGTCTCATAATGGCAGCTAAAGCTGCAACTTGTGGTGAGGCCATTGAAGTACCTGAGTATTTTGCAATACCGTTCGCATCATAACTGACCACTTCATTACCAGGCGCAACTAGGTCTAAAACACAATTATTATTATATGGATCTATACTTGTAATATTAGAAAAATCAGAGATTCCAACTTCATTGACATCTTTGCTTTTTGTTAAGGAACCAACTGAAATCACTCCATCATGTGCAGCTGGATAGCTAACAAAATGAGGAATTGCCACATCGCTATTCCCTTCGGCGTAAATGTCATTATAATGTTCTCCAGGTAGCCATAGATTACTATCATTTCCTGATGAAGAAACTACAATTATATTATTTGCTAGAGCCTTTTTAATTTTGGCTTCAATAGTTGAACTTGGTGTTGAACCACCCAGACTCATATTGATTACATCTACACCTTGAGAAATGGCATACTCTATACCGTTAGCGACACCTAAATTAGTACCTTTTCCTTCGTTGTTCAATACTTTTACAACCAAGATATCAACACCCGGTGCGACACCATCAATACCGTCACCACCTAATTTTGAACCACTTAATTTCGCACCAACAATACCTGCGACATGTGATCCGTGACCATATATATCTTCTACATTAGTTTCATCACCATCTGATGAAAAATTCTTGCTTCCTTCTTTTATATTTATATCTGTCAAACCTGATCTAATGCCAGTATCTAGTACTGCAACTGTGACTGTAGAGTCTTTTAGATCTTCACTAATTTCATTAAGAACGTCCATTTCATTTATAAACTCAAATCGCCATGCATCGTTATCACTTGAATAAGTGCCTATTGATTGCATTTCGATAACGGATTCTGCCAATAGAATTCCTTCTTGAGATTTGGCAATTTCTATTGCTGTTTCCGCTAAACTCTCCGAAAACGCAGCAACTCTCATTTTACTTGTATCAATAAAATCTGATACCGGTCTTTCTTCAACCGTCCCATCTTCTAACATAACGATTATTGTTTCTTCTTCACCAAATACAAATGATGAAAACAACAACAACAATAACATCATGCTTCCAAATATTCTCTTCATAACCCCTCCAAAATCTCTCTCTCATACAAAAAAAGATGCTTGATAGCATCTCTAATTAACTTATAAAAATGTTAATTCTTACTAGATTATCGTATCCAATACACATAGTGAAGTCAACGAATTAAGAAAGAATTCAGGATTATTTAAGATTGGACTTAATATATAAAAGTATTTTCGACTTTTGTGATTTGATATAGTACATTATCCGAATAACATTAACCGCAAAACACAAAATCAAATGAAATAGGGAAACTTTTTACAAAGCTTCCCCCTTATCAAACCACACGTGCCTTATTAAGGCATACGGCTTACCAACGTGTTTATTTTATTCAGACAATTGTTTCTTAGGACGTACAGACTCTCATACTATCCTGTATACCTTTTTCCACTTTATCCGTAAAGTACGGTATACCCTTTTTGGCTGCACGCTTTAGAGCTTGCTCGTATTTCTTTTTCGATTTGGCGATTAATTTCTTTACATATTCCTCTTGAGGGATGTTATATCTAAACATAACATATCTACAATGAGATGATACTAATCCAATTTTGAAAAAGAACTCATTGTTCTATTTCATTTGCATTAGAATCCCTTTCCGTTGAGATGGATGTTTGTGTATCATGCATACCCTCAAGCGTCTCCTGATGTATTGGTCCATTTTCATTAAGTCTTCACCAAGTGATAACTTGCAACGACTCTTTTGACCATAATCCTCATTAGAACTCATTGCTTTCAAGGGTGTTAAATAGTAGTTAGTCTTTCCAAGAATAATAGGATTTATTCCTGATATCCAAACTTCCTTACTCAAAGTCCATGATTTCTTGGTTTTATCCTTTATTTTCTTTTTGAAATCTTTCAAACTTCCATCTTGTGGCATTACCATGAAATAATCTTCACCTTTCTTGCTCTTGCGCCAATGACCAAAAGTAAAACCTAGAAAATCGAAGTTATCATCGTTGAAATCCACATACTTCGTCTTAGCTGAAGATATTTCTAAACCCAGTCTCCTAAGTGTCGCTTTTGCTACTTCTGGTGCTTTTATAACATCCTTCTTAGATTTTGCGAACAGCAGAAAATCGTCTGCATAACGGACAAACCTTATACCTGCATCTGATAAATCCCGGTCTAATTCATTAAGATATACATTCGCCAATAGCGGACTTATAACCCGCCTTGTGGAGTTCCAGAATTTGCGATTACATGTTTTCCTTCTTCCATGTAGCCTGATTTCATCCATTCCCAGACTAAGTCTAAAACAGTTCCATCAGCTACATATTGGTTTAGAACACCCATCATTTTTTTATGAGGAATGTTATCGAAAAAGCTTTTGATGTCTGCATCATAAATGTAATTGCATCCTGTTTCAATGTTCCACAGAATAATTTGCATTGCTCTTTCTACTCCCATATTGGGTCGATAACCACATGACCATTTATGAAAGATATGCTCTTCAAACTTCGGTTGAAGTCTATCTACTATTGCTTGTTGTACTATCCTATCTTCTAGGTTTGGAATCCCTAAAGGTCTTCTGTCGCCATTTTTCTTTGGAATGTACACGCGCCTTACAGGTGTTGGTTTGTATTCTTTGTCTCTAAGCTTTTGTAATAATTTTCTCGGATTCTCATCTTCATTTAGCTTATACGCATCTATGGTTACACCATCGATGCCACTTGCGCCTTTATTTTTTGCAACTTTCTTCCAAGCTTGTTCAATTGCTCGATCAAATAGTATTTGACCGTACACACTGTGCCATTTAAGATTTAAGTCACGTTTGTTGTCTTAATTTTTCATCTGATTTTCCTTTCATTATGTACTTCTGATTCCGTTTATACCGAGGTATCGCAATCATTTTCATTACATACTTTTACTGGAATCATACCACGAGGTAGGCTCCCTTCCATTCGATGTGAGTTTGGTCACACACCTACTCCTGTACTATGAAGCCCTCTGACTTCTCTGCCCGTAAGCTGAAACTTCGAATACTCTTATATTCAGTTACCCTCGAAAAAAAAGGTAAGGCAGAGATCTCACGGGGTAATTGCACCATCCTTATGAACATGCCTAGCACCTTCACATTATAAGGCCAAATTATTCGACTGATTCACTGAACAATTTGTCATATGAGATTTCCCGATTTTTCGCACGGTCATCACCTTATCCTGCCGCTAACGTGCTTCACGCCATAGCATTTCGGCCTATTCATCCGCCTATGGTTCTCTCGATTTTCCACATTTCCTTCAAACACTACCTCACGATAATGCTCTAGATTAGGCTTCTTGGGTTATATCAGCATCCCCAAGGAAAGACTTTCACTTTCGTGATTATTTATTTCTTTCAAATCTCTTGGGCTCGTTTTACTCTTGTAACGTCACCATGAGTTGATTCAAATAAATATAGCAGGAGAGTATCTCCTGCTAGGTGCAACTGCTCGTCGCACAAAAAATAGGCAATTACTTGCCTATCATCAGATATTTGAGTTGCATTACAGGATTATCATGGGTAGTGATAATTGCTTACATTACGAGTGGAGTTATTCTCATCTTATACCAAACAACTCATCTGATTATAGAGACATCTATAATGCAAATACGCACTTTACAGCCACATTTACATTATTTATATGACTTTACATTTTAATAAGAGTACCTGTCTTACCAGCAATACCATCTGCTGCTTTTTCCAGTGATGTTATTAGTGCTCTTCTTCCTGGTTTAGATTGTGCAAATTTCATTGCTGCTTTTACCTTTGGTAACATTGAGCCTGGTGCGAAGTGATTTTCACCAATGTACTGATGACAATCATCTATAGATAATTCAGACAACCACTTCTCATCTGATTTTCCAAAGTTGATAGCTACTTGTTCTACAGCAGTTAAGATGATTAAATAATCAGCATCTACAATTTCAGCTAACTTTGAAGAAGCAAAATCTTTATCGATAACAGCTGGTACACCAACCAACTTATTGCCTTCTTGAACGACTGGTATACCACCACCACCAACTGAAATAACCACATGGTTCTTCTCAATTAGAGCCATAACGGTTTCTTTCTCTGCTACATCCATTGGGATTGGAGATGGTACAACTCTTCTATAACCACGACCTGCATCTTCTACCATGTCAAACCCTTTTGTTTGGATTAATTCATCAGCTTCCTCTTTCGAGTAAAATGCTCCAATTGGTTTTGTTGGATTTGTAAATGCTGGATCGTTTTTATCTACAATCACTTGTGTGATAACAGTTGCAACAGGAATTTGCATCTCTCTATCAAGAAGTTCTTCTCTTATTGCATTTTGAAGATGGTAACCGATATAACCTTGACTCATTGCACCACACTCAGGAAATGGCATTTCTGGTGTGCCAGCTTCTGAATTAGATGATGTTGACATAGCTAAGTTAATCATACCAACTTGTGGACCATTACCATGCGCTAGGATTACTTCATGACCTTCAGCTATTAAATCAACAATTGGTTTAGCTGTGAGTTTAACAAGTTCTAATTGCTCTATTGGTGATTTTCCAAGTGCATTACCACCAAGAGCTACAACAATTTTATCTTTCATATTGCCTCCTAAAGTAATGCAGATGCCGAAGCATCTGCTTTTTAATTTGCTTTTTTCAAGTTTTGCTTAATTGCCTTTTGACTTTTCTTATATAAATAAATACCAAATATAGTAGTTAAACCTGTTCCAATTACCAAAGTACCATGATAAAGCGGATCAAATCCATCACCTGTAAAGAACAATAAGAAGATGCCTAATGAAATAAATGCAAAGCCTAGAACACCTGATACGATAAGTCCTGGCATACCACCCGGAACTTTGTAAGGTCTTTCAGTTTTTGAATCTGTAATTCTTAACTTGATAGCAGCGGGGAAAAGCCACAGATAAGGTAAGAAGAAGACTAAGAAACTGAATGATAGGATTGTCCAGAATGCTTCATTAGCACTTTCTCCTAATGCAAAGTTCATTACGATTAATCCAGTTGAAATCACACCCATAAGAATGTAAGAATAATCTGGTGTACCATATTTTTTATTTTTGTGTCCTAATACTTTTGTATATTTTGTAAATTCTGCTTCATCAAGTACTTCTACACCACCAAGTGTCCATGAAATCATGTTAGATACCAATGTAAGAAGTGTTACTGCAATAATTGAACTGAATGCAAATGTTTGTCCTGCACCAAATACTGAACATAATTCTTTGATTGCATGGTAGAATCCATCAAGCGGATCAATCGCTTCAGCTGGAATCGCAACCAATACTCCGAATGTTCCGACAATGTATAATGCAGCAATCAAAACACCTGCAAGTACAGTCATCTTAGGGATATTCTTGCCAGGATTATCAATTTCAGATGCAATTGAACTGATCAATTCAAATCCTAATAAGTTATAAACAATTGCTGAACTGAATGCAATGGTATCAAAGTTGAAGCTTAATTTAAATGCTGCAGGTGAAAAATCATTTGCTGCGCCATTTTTAGCATAATAAACCACACCTAAAATACCGAATACCAATAAAACGCCAACCTTCATAATAGCTGCAATATTAGTTACTGTAATACTTAAATCTTTACCTCTAATACCGATATAAACTACCAACCAACACATGGCAATAGCAAGTCCTGCCGAAGGCCACACACCTAGATTAGGTGCAAATGCCAATGAGAACCACCAACTGAACGCTATAAATACTGCTGGCATCCAAAAGGCAACATTTACCCAATAGAACCAGGCGACAAGTGTTGCTTGAAACTCACCAAATGCTCTTTTTACCCAAAGATAAATACCACCATCTTCAGGATATGCAGCACCTAACTCTGCGTTAATGAGTCCATAAGGAATAAAGAATAATATTGCTGTTAATAACCAAACGGTTATTGATGAAACGCCCATTGCAGCAGGTGCTACAAATGTATCAAGAACGACGATTCCGCATACTGTAAACGAAATCATCTTAAATAGACTTACTTTTTTTTCTTGCATTGTTATCTCCTTTTTATCAATCGAATTAACCTAAGGGTTGTTGTTGAGTGATACAGTGGATATTCCCCCCACCTAAAATGATTTCTCTAGCATAGATGCCAACAATGTCTCTGTCAGGGAATATTTTTTGAAGTGTGTCTTTTGCCATCTTGTCATGTTTTTCATCACCGAAAAGTGGTAGGATGACTGCACCATTTGCTATATAGAAATTCGCATATGAAGCTGCTTGTCTATCTCCTTCTTCTCTTGGTAATGTGCCATCAACTGAATCAACGCCTTCACTTTCTTCTTTTGTGATTAATACTTCATCTGGAATATGTATTTTGTGAATTTCCAGAGTTCTGCCTTTAGCGTCTTTTTCATTTGATAAATACTCAAATGCAGCTTTTGATAAAGGATATTGTGGATCATTTTCATCTTCTGTCCATGCCAGAGCTAAAACACCTGGTGCACAGTAATGTACAATATTATCAACGTGTTCATTGGTTTCATCCAAGTAAATACCATTTGGTAACCAAAGCACCTTCTCTACATTCATATACTCTTTTAATGTATTTTCAATTTCTTCTTTAGATAAATCAGGATTTCTACTTTCATCTAATAAACAAGCTTCTGTTACAATAGCAGTGCCATCACCATCAGAATGAATAGAGCCACCCTCTAATACAAATGATTCTAAAGAATAATAATCTTTATTTTCCATTTCACAAACTTTTTTAGCAACCTGATCATCTTTGTCCCATGGGAAATAAAGACCATCCAATAGACCACCCCATGCATTAAAACGCCAATCGACACCACGGACATCACCTTGGTCATTCACCACGAAAGTAGGACCAACATCTCTCATCCAAGCATCATCATTTGACATTTCTACAATTCTAATATTAGAACTTAACATCTCTTTTGCTGCCATATATTGAGTTTGAGAAACACACATTGTTACTTCTTCATATTTTGCAATGGCTTCAGCAACTTCTACGAACGCCTTCTGAGCAGGTTTACCACCATTTCTCCAGTTATCAGTTCTTTCAGGCCAGATCATCCAACACCCTTTATGAGGTTCAAATTCTCCTGGCATTCTAAAACCATCTGCACGAGGTGTACTTTGTAATTTATTTGCCATAATATCCTCCTATTATAAATTCCCTAAGAAATCATTGATTTTATCTTCATGCATCTTCTTTGTTTCTTCAGAAGGCATATCAATGAATTTATGAGTAAAGTATACTAAGATTGCCATTTGAGCAGTTAATCTATTTTCAGCTTCATCAAATGCTACTGAGTACTCACCTTCAAGAGCTTCTCTTGTTACTTCTTCTTTATCATTTGCAGGTAAACAGTGTAATAACATAGCACCAGGTTTAGCAGCAGCCATTAATTCTTCTGTAATTACGTAATCTGGCATAAAAGCATCCAGTCTTTCTTTCTTTTCATCTAATTGAGTTACCCAGTAGAAACTGTCGCCATAAACTACGTCACACTCTTTTATTGCATCTACGTTATCAGTAATCTCATATGATGCACCTGTTTCTGCACAATATGTATCAGCAATATCCAACCACTCTTGTTCCATTTGATACTTCACTGGTCCAATTTGTTTGAAGTTCATACCATACTTTGTACATGTTAATAAAAGTGATCTACAAACATCAGTTGCATCACCCATAAAAGCAAGTGTTAAATCTGATAGTTTTCTACCGTCTTTGATATGTTCTCTAATAGTAAATAAGTCCGCTAACATTTGTGTAGGATGGAAACGTGTATCCAAACCATTGATAACAGGCACAGTAGACATATGACAAAGTGCATCGATTGTTTCAGGATCATTTGTACGCGCCATTACAATATCACACATTCTAGACAATACTCTTGCAGTATCATCAATTGACTCTTTTGCACCTAAGTGAATATCTCTTGGTGATAAGAACAAACCATGTCCACCTAAAAGAGTTGCTGCTACTTCAAACGAAACTCTAGTTCTTGTCGAACCAGCTTCAAAGATCATTGCTACTGATTTATCTTTAAACAATTGAGGTACCGAATTATCTTTTCTGGCATCTTTTAAAAGAGCCATAAGGTTCATCATATCGTCCATTTCTTTTGTTGTAAAATCTTTCATTGAGATCATATGTCTCATGTCTTTTTTATCTAAATTCGTTGCACTTGATGATGGTAATTTCATATATCCTCCTAAACGATCCTAAGATCTAAATGTCATTTAAATATAATGCTTCTAAAGGTACTGATTGATTCTTATTCTTTGTGAAATAAGAGACAATCACAATCAAAATTAAATTTACTAATGCAGGTACAAGAGTATAGAACTCCCATGGTTCCGGAATCACAGACTGCTCTGAAATTACACCAAACAGGTTTACTGCCAGTCCACCACACATACCAGCGATGATACCATATGTATTCACATGTTTAGATTTGAGTGCAAATATAAATGGGAAAAATAGAACGCCGAACTGTAAGGTAAATGCAAATATTGTTAAATCATATATTCTGTCACTTGATAAACCGACCAATGCTGAAAGCAAGCCGACAAGTATAACAAAATTACGTGTTACTTTTAACATTTTTTTGTCAATTTCAGTTTCAGTATGATGCTTAAACTCCATTAATGGTTTATAAATATCATTAGAGAATAAAACAGCTGTTGCAAATAATGACGTACTCGCACTTGATAATATTGCTGCCACTAATGACGCGACAAAAATACCTAATCCTACTGGTCCAAATAAAGATTTTGCCATTGCTGTAATCAACAGTTCACTATCACCATTAATCACACTGGCATCTAATGTGCCGTTAGAGACTAAAGTAATTCCAATCAGTGCTATAACAATCGGGATAAATCCAAGAGTCCAATATAATCCTCCTGCTATTAACATCCCCTTTTTAGCTGTTTGTTCATCTTTTGCCATAAATGCTCTTTGTGCTAAATCAGGACTTGGTATATTACCAAGAGCCATGCCAGCCCACATGGCTATATAACTGATCCAAGACATAACACTATTGTGTCTCGGAAGAATATTCCAAAAATTCTCTGGTGCATGATTCATTACGTTTGTAACACCATCTGCTGCTTTAAAGCCCACAACGAGTATGGCTATCAAACCAATAAAAATAATAATCATCTGAATGGCATCAGTCCATACAACAGCTACTAAACCACCCATAAATGTAAATACGATTACAACCGCAGTTGCAATTAAAAATCCTGCTATAAACGGCACATCAAATAATCCATTTAAAATCTTACCGATGGCTAACAATTGAACTGCTGTCCATATCAGATAAGTCGGAATCATTAAAGCCGATGCCAAATAACTGGTCAATTTTCCAAATCTTCTTTTATAAAGTTCTCCTATTGACCTAATTTTCAGTTTTCTTAATGTACTAACAAAGAATAGCCCTAGTACAATTAGTGCAAGTCCTGCAGCAAATGGATCTTCTACTACACCAAATATGCCGTCGGTGTATGCTGCTCCAGTTGCACCAATAATGGTACCGCCACCCCAAAAGGTAGCAAATAAAGTCCCTACGATGAGTAACAGAGGTGCACCCCTACCTGCTACCATGTAGTCTTCTGAGGATTCCACACTTCTACTGGCAATTTTGCCGACAATAATAATGCCAACCAGGAAGAGGGAAATAATTATAAGTGGGATCAGGTTATCAATGGCCATAAATATTCCTTTCTTTACATAACCGATTATTACCACATTTTAGTCTTCGTCAAAACTGCTGCGCAAGTTACAGTTTTGTCTATTTAGCTTGCAAGTCTAAAAGGCAATATATATTTTGCTTAACTTAAGTTTATAGCGGTTTTTGTCATTTGTCAACGTTTTCCTGACCAGTTTTGCATTTTTAGTGACTTTTTTTACATTCTCCACGTCCGTTTCGGACGTTAAAATGCTGTTAAATATGCCTAAACCCGTTGTTATCTATAAAAATATATGTTATATTTAAACAAATGAAGTCCAGTTAGGAGAAAATTATGTCCGAAAAAGTAAAATCATATGACCAAGTAGATTATAAAATCATAAAAGAGTTGTCATATAATGCTCGTGTATCCGCTGCACAAATATCAGAAAAGATAGACGTCAACGAAAGAACTGTCAGAAGACGTATCACAAGATTAATAGATTCTGGCGCTATAAGAATCACTACAATTGTAGACCCTAGTGTTTTTGGATATCATTCAATTGCAGATATCAATTTAAAAGTAGCACCAGAAGTCTATAATGATTTTATCGATTCTTGTAAAAAAAATCCGAATGTCTGTTATATCGCAACGGGTTGGGGCGATACAAATCTTGCCATTGAAACAAGATTTTTAGATAATGAAGAAATGTATGACTATATTCATTACACCCTTCCTGAAACAGAAGGTGTAGAAGTCGTCAACTTCTTTATCATTCCAAAGATTATTTATAATATTGATCAATGGTTACCTAATGAAAATGATTTTAAAGAGTAAAAAACGCAGATGAATTCATCTGCATTTTTTTTGTAAAATAAAAAGTGCGATAAAATCGCACTTTGATGTCCATTACCATTTCTGTCTTGAATGGCTTCTTTTTATAATAATAATATAACTATTTTAATCCTGACTATAGTTGCCAGTTATCTCTATAGTATTACCATCTGGATCATCTACTAAGAAATGATAATAAGGAGACGATATATTTAAGTACATAATTTCTGTCACATTACCGATCTTAAGTTCCTTAATCCTTTCATACTCTTTATTCAAATCCTCTATATAGAAGTTTAAAACTACATTGTTACCATAATGAATTTTTCTTTCTTTGAAGTTTTTAATGTACTCTTGATTGTAATGTTTTTCACTCCTATTAGTTTTGATAAATGTTTCATCATATTTTGGATTAAATAACGCAATGCAATGTCCATTAAAATCAAATTGTGCCCACCTATCATAGGCTTGTGCAGATACTTTCATTTCTAGTAACGACTCATAAAATAAAATAGACTTGTTAATATCTTTTGTAATCAAATATGTTGATCCTAATTGCAGCATTATTATCCCTCCATTAAGTGAGCCTTTGTCTTGTCATCCAATTTTTCTAAAGCATATCGATACGATACCCTAGGCATTGTAGCTTTATGTTCTAATAGATAGTCATACACAGTTATAGGGTCTGATTCAGATAAGACCTTTAACATCCAACCATATCCCTTTAGTACAAGATGATGCTCATCATTCATAAGTGCATCAGATACCAGGAGAGGGTTTATCTCTTTACATTTATTTTTCTTCATAGGATATATCAAAATGACAGCTGCAGCACGTCTTACAAAAAAGTCTGGGTGTTCGGTCCATCTCAGAACTTCTGGAAACAACTCATTGTGTTGACTTAACAATTCACCAAATGCATGGGTACAAAAATCATCACAATCACCCCAACCAGTAACATACTCCTTTAACCAACGTTCAAAAATTGTAAATGTTTCTTTGGTATATTGTTTTTTAACTCTAAATGCCCAATCATATGCAATTACACCTAAAGCCCAGTCTCTTTCTGCTAAAAACTCCTCACATCTTTTCAGCACATACTCAATATTCTTATTTTCCAATGTTTTATATAGTTTTGATGATATCGATCTAACTTTCCCAGTCGTTAAACTATTTT
>Ga0209379_10000133_pt1 | contig 89704 bp, 79 predicted proteins | sample tdDd001_FD_187124 | JGI IMG/M metagenome (GOLD analysis project Ga0209379, IMG submission 187124) | Marine sediment microbial communities from the Atlantic coast under amendment with organic carbon and nitrate - tdDd00.1 (SPAdes)... | ecosystem: Environmental > Aquatic > Marine > Coastal >...
AAAAGTAGTGAGAGTATGAACTCCCACTACACAAGATAGACTTCAGCATAAAGAATTACCTGAAGCCTTCTTTCATATTCACAAAATTATTAAAATTTTATTAGGATTTTAACACAGTATCTCTGCACCAAAAAGTAGAATCAAGCAACAGACATATGCTATATTTGTAGGTATATAATATAAAAACTTTCATGATGAAATGCGTATCACCAACAGAAATGAAAGTTTTTCGTTATTGTGTGAATGTGGAATTAGAACGATGCGCCAATGCATCATTGAATTTCACAACTATTCTACTTTTTCACTATTCAAACTTTTCAAGACTTTCAGAAAAAAAGGCCGTCGCAAAATAAATTGTCAGACGGCCTTTTTTTTAACTTTTATTTGGTTTATCCTGTTTCACAAATTCGTTCTAATCTTTCTCGATCTAAAATTTCAAGATATCTTCCTTCTAAGGATATGATTTTATCTTCTTTAAATTCTTTGATTACACGAGAAAGGCTTTCCACAGACATCACAGTAATTTCTGCCAAGTCTTTTCGTGATAAGGCCATTTCAAAATTATTGCTTTTGTAGAGGCGATCAGACAAGCAAAGAAGAATATCTGCCAATCGTCCACTTGCTTGTTTCTGGGTCAAACAGAACAATCGTCCGTAACCGCGAATGGTATTTTCGTTTAAGCGAGCAATGAGTTTAGAAGCAAAACCTGAATTTTGCTCAATAATTTTACTAATGGTATTCATCTCGAACAAGCATACGGAAGTATCTTCATATGCCACAGCCGTGTAATGGAAAACACTATTGCCGAAAAGAGACTGTAATCCGATCATGTAACCATCCTTCTCGATAGTTAAAATGATATTCTTGTTATGGCCTCCTTCGATGTATAATTTTACAAATCCCTTCTTAATATAGATCAAATGTGAGGCAAGCATTCCTTGCTTGCATACTACTTCTCCTTTTTTAAATGTGACTTCGAAGCGTCCTTGGTCGATCAGAACTAGTTCTTCTTCAGATAGTTCTTTGAAGCAAGCAGATTTGCTGACGCATTCTTTGCAACAGGTTGTTTTTACTGGCATTGCCATAGGCCTAGGGGGTTTTGGTTTTTGTATCTAGTCCTGTAAATATATACAAATTTAGAGTATAAAAACATGTTATAAGTCAGAAAAAAACATGTAATAGATCAAGAAAACATCTTTCCGGCGTCAAATAATTTGTTTCAAATTACCAATTCCGGGTTGAGGGATTGCGGTAGGATTTTCTCGAATTGGATGTAGGAATCCTGTAATATTGTAATAGAGAAATAAATCTTTAATCGGTCAATTGCAAGTGTATTTAATCTGGTAAAGATTTTTTTAACAAAATAATTGCAATCGTTTTAAAGGTGCACAAAATTAATAATTCTTATCAAAATGTTACAGTTTTTGAACTTAAATATTGAATCTATGAAAACAATCAAGGCTTTTTTCTTTATCTGCCTTATTGCTTTAGTTGGATGTAACAGCGATTCAAATGGTCCTGTTAAGTCTTACGAAAGTGTTGATGAAATGGTAGCTGATATCCGTAAAAATGTTACTGAGATATCTGTGAGTGATTTTCACAGCTTAATGAATGGTGAAGATCCATATGTACTATTGGATGTGCGACTCCCTAAGGAACACGATAAAGGTTATATACCTGGTTCGGTTTCTATTCCGCGTGGTGTTCTTGAATTCAGAATTGGAAGCGAAAAGGTATGGGATGAGGAAGGACTTTATGTGCCGGAAAAAGAGGAACTACTTATTCTTTATTGTAAGAAAAGTAACCGCAGTCCATTGGCAGCATTGCGCTTACAGCAATTGGGCTACAAAAATGTAAAGGTAATAAGTGGAGGTTGGCATGGCTGGCACGAAGCTTATCCCGAAATCAGCGAAGATAATATTGAAGAAGGTGGGATGGAATATGCTGCCTCCGAAGAAGAAGATTCCGGCGGATGCTAAACTTGAACTATCTAACCTGAATTATAACCTAAACTAATACAAATCTAAACTATTGAGTCATGAAAAAATTAATGAAGTATTTCTTTATTTTTACATTGGTGCCGACATTATTTCTGTCCTCTTGTAAGGAAGAAAATGATGTTTATACCCCTGAACCAGGTCCTGATCTATCGGAAAACTTTGAAACCTTAAAGGATTATATGGTAGCTAACGATCTTGATTTACCGGATGTTTTAACCGGATGGATTACAGCAGCTCCGGCACAGGCTGATTTGGCTACTTTCCTTAATACTTATGATATTATCGATATTCGATCTGCAGATGCTTATGCTGCCGGACATATCGAAGGTGCAGTTAATTCATCATTGGAGAATATTTTAAATACTGCAGCCAATACTACTAAGCCTATTTTGGTTGCCTGTTATACAGGACAAACAGCATCTCATGCAGTAGTTGCTCTTCGTTTGAGTGGTTACACAGATGCAAAAGTTTTAAAATGGGGGATGAGTGGTTGGAACTCAACATTATCAGGACCTTGGCAAGGAAAATCAGGTGCCGAAAATGGTGCTGTTGGTGAAGGTCATGCAAATTGGTCAACTACTCCTGCAATTGCAAACAACCAAACTTTCAACTATCCTGGATTCAATACAACAGCTACAAGTGGAGCTGCTATTCTTGAAGAGAGAGTGAATGCAATGATTTTGGGAGGTTTTAAAGGTGTTAATGCTTCTGATGTATTAACTACTCCATCTAATTATTTTATTAATAATTATTGGTCGCAAGATGATGTTGATCATTATGGACATATTGCCGGTGCATACAGAATTCAACCTTTAAGTCTTGAAAACAATGAGATAGCTAATCTTGATCCTGATGCTACAATTTGTACTTACTGCTGGACTGGTCAAACTTCATCAATGATTACAGCATACTTAAATGTTGTAGGGTATAATGCTGTTTCTTTGAAATTTGGTTCAAATAATATGATTTACCCAACATTAGAGAGCCATAAGTTTGTTACTCCTACCGTTGATTTACCGCTTGTTACATCTACACCAACAAATGTTTTTGGAACCTTAACCGATTACCTGGTAGCTAATGATCTTGATTTACCGGATGTTTTAACCGGATGGATTACAGGAGCTCCGGCACAGGCTGACTTAGCAACTTTCCTTTCAACTTATGATATTATAGATATTCGATCTGCAGATGCATACAATGCCGGCCATATCGAAGGTGCAATCAATTCTACTTTAGGAAATATTGTATCAGATGCAGCAAGTACAACAAAGCCAATATTGGTAGCTTGTTATACAGGACAAACAGCTTCTCATGCAGTAGTTGCACTTCGCTTAAGCGGATACACTGACGCTAAGGTATTAAAATGGGGAATGAGTGGATGGAATTCAACTTTGTCAGGATCTTGGGAAAGTAATTCAGGTGCTACCAACGGTGCAGTTGCCGAAGGTCATTCAAATTGGGTTACCTCTGCTGTAGAAAGCAATCAATCTTTCGATTACCCAAGCGTAATGTCAACATATACTGATGGAGCTAATATTCTTCAGGAAAGAGTAACTGCTATGACAACGAATGGATTTAAAGGTGTTAATGCTACAGATGTTTTGACATCACCATCGAACTATTTCATAAACAACTATTGGGCGCAAACCGATGTTGACCATTACGGGCATATTGCTGGTGCATATAGAGTTCAACCATTAAGCATAGAAGGTGGTGAATTGGCTAATCTTGATGCAAGTGCTCAAATTTGTACCTATTGTTGGACAGGTCAAACTTCTTCTATGATTACGGCATATTTAAATGTACTTGGTTATGATGCTGTATCATTAAAGTTTGGTTCTAACAAAATGATTTATCCATCATTAGAGAGCCATAAGTTTGTTGCTCCAACAACTGATTTACCATTAGTAAACTAGTACAGGAACAAGATATATTCATACAACTAACCGAATATCGGGAATTGTATTTCACCGATACAATTCCCATAACCTAAAAAAAAGATAATCATGAAAAAATTATATGCATTACTATTTGCACTTGCTTTTTGTATTCCTATGCTGGTAAATGCGCAAGGATGTGATGAGCCATCAGATGAGGGAGTTAATGTTTTTGGTTTTATTCAACCTAAATATCAGTATAACGAAAATGCTGCAAATGATGATACCAATACTTTTGATTTTAATAGAGCTAGAATTGGTGTAATGGGGAAAATCCCTTATGATATCAGTTACTATGTAGTGCTGGAAGCAAGTCCTGATAACCAAAGACATGATGGAGATGCTTACCTGTTGGATGCATTTGTAACTTATTCACGCTACGATTTCGCTCGTATCTCTATGGGGTCTTTCAAGTCGCCTATTTCATTGGAATTAAACACTCCATGTCACAAATTGCACACAATTAACCGTTCAAGAGTAGTTGAGCAATTGGCAACTCCTGATCGCGACCGTGGTTTTATGGTTCTTGGTGGATCAGACACTACATTATTCCAATACAGTGTTGCCGTAACCAATGGTAACGGATTGTTTGATAAGGATGACAATAAAAAGAAAGATTATGCTGCACGTGTGGTGGTAAATCCTCACAAGAATTTCAAAATTGGTGCAAGTTATAAGTATGGAGAATCAGCTTCAGCAACAGCTGGCATGCCAGATGATGAAAGAACCAGATGGGGTGCTGACCTTCAGTACAAAACAGGAGCTTTCATGTTGCAAGCTGAATACTTGTATGGTAAAGATGTTGGATCTTATACAACCGGTGGTGGTTGTGGCGAAGAGCTAACACTGCATCAAGGTAGTGTTAAGCGCGATGGTGGATTTATCATGGCAATGTACAAGTTTAAAAACAACCTGCAGCCAGTATTTAAATGTGAATTTTTTGATTCAGATAAAGATATGGGTAACAATACAGAATTCTGTACTACTTATGGTTTAAACTACTTCTTAAACGATTGGACAAAAATTCAGGCAAACTATGTGTATCGTGCTGAAAGAGCCGATGAAATTGATAACGATATTTTCATGTTGCAGGTAACTGTTAAATTTTAAAAATTATTACAAGGGAGCCAATTTGGCTCCCAATAATTCATTGAACTGTTAAAAACTAAAGATTATGAAAAAGATATTATTACTTGTTTTTGTTTGCTTTATAGGCATTCAAATGACATTTGCTCAAGATGTAATTTCAGTTAAGGAATTCTTGAAAATTAAAGGGAATGATAATGTAGTACTTGTGAGTACACGTAAAGCTACTGATTACGCTAAGGTTCATATTGATGGCGCAATTCATGTAAATCACAAGGATCTTTACAAAGCTGAACCCAAAAGTACATTAAAATCAACTGCTGAAATTGCTAAGATTCTAGGAACGAAAGGTATTAGTAATACCAATACAATTGTTTTGTATGATAATGGATCTGGGAAATATTCAGGACGTGTATACTGGATTTTGAAATATTTAGGCGCAAAAGATGTGAAAATTCTTGACGGACATATGAAAGCCTGGAGAATGGCTCGTAAGCCGGTAACCAAAAATCCTGTTAAAAGAAAAGCAACAACTTTTAATGTAGCTCTTAATAAGGCTGCTATTGCTGATATCGTACAGGTGAAAAAAGCATCAAATTCTTCAGCTGCTGTTGTTGTAGATGTTCGTTCAGCTGATGAGTACAAGGGAATTAAGGAATCAAAATTGCCTAAAGGACACATACCAAATGCCATTAACCTTGAATTCAAAAAGGTTATGACTAGCAAAAGCAAGTTGAAGTCTAAAGAAGAATTACAGGCTTTATTCAATGCTGCTGGTATTACCAAGGATAAGGAAGTTATCTTATACTGTGAATCTAGCGTTCGTGCCGGTGTGGTTTACATGGCATTAAAATCGGCTTTAGCTTATCCTAAAGTAAAAGTATATGACGGTGCTCTATTTGAGTGGACCGCTACTGAAACTGTTCAAAAGTAGTTTCTTTTCATAAAATCAATTCATGCCCTTCGTGCTCGGAGGGTATGAGTTTAAGCTATTCTGCTATTACACAAATTAATAGAAATTGTAGAGGCTTTAAGTCCTGTTGAAAGTTGAAAGACTCAACGAAATTGAATAAACAGGTGTTTGTTCTAACAGCATCAGTTCAATTATAAAACAACAACCTGATGAACAAATCGAGAAGAGAATTTATTAAGTTATCCGCAATTGGCGCAGGAGGATTGGTATTGGCCAATCCGCTTTTAAATGCCATGATAGGGCAAGTAAATGCTGCTGAACCAATGGATGCTTCGAAAATAAAGCGCTTCCCAACATACTGCGAAGTTTGTTTCTGGAAGTGTGCCGGTTGGGTTTACACCGACGAAAAAGGTGAAATCTGGAAAATAGAAGGAAATGAGGATGATCCGCATTCAAACGGAAGGTTCTGTCCTCGTGGTACTGGCGGTTTAGGAATGTACAACGATCCTGATCGTTTGAAGACTCCTTTAATGCGAGTTGAAGAAAATGGAAAACAAACTTTTAAGGAAGTTAGTTGGGATAAGGCTTTCCGCTTTATCGCAGAAAAAATGAATAAAATTAAGGAAGAAAGTGGGCCAGAGAGTCTTGCCTTGTTCAAACATGGATCAGGTGGTGCACATTTTGGAAAACTTTTTAAAGCTTTTGGTTCTAAAAACATTACAGCTCCTTCCTATGCCCAATGTAGAGGTCCACGTGAGGTTGGGTTCAATACTACATTCGGATCAAATATCAACTCTCCGGAACCAGTTGATCTTGAGAATACCAAATGCCTGGTATTAATCGGAAATCATATTGGAGAGAACATGCACAACTCTCATGTGCAGGAAATGTCGAAAGCCATTGATCGTGGAGCTACAATTATTACTGTTGATCCAAGATTATCAACAGCAGCAAGTAAATCGAAGTATTGGTTGCCGATTAAACCAGCTACTGATATCGCTTTGCTTCTGGCATGGATGAACGTAATTGTTAGCGAAGAATTATACGATAAGAAATATATAGAGCAATATGCTTACGGTCTGGAAGATTTGCAGGCTCATGTTGCTGACAAAACGCCTGAGTGGGCAGAAAAAATTACAAGCATTAGTGCTGATGTAATTCGACAGACAGCACGAGAAATGGCATTCCATGCTCCAGCAACTTTAATTCATCCTGGACGACATGTAACATGGTACGGCGATGATACACAAAGATTGAGAGCAATGGCCATGCTTAATGCATTGTTAGGTTCCTGGGGAAGAAAGGGTGGTTTCTATTTCCCGGAAAAAGCAAAGGTAGCTTCTTATCCACACCCTGGATATCCGCCTGTAAACTGGACCTGGAAAGATCATTTGGATGGTACATATGCATTGGCAGGATCATCGATAGCAAATGTATTTGTGGATATGTCTCATCCTGATAATGAATCTGATTATAAGATTAAAGGTTGGTTTGTTGTAGGTACGAATTTAATCTCAACAATTCCTGATACCAAGAGAACCTTAGAGGCAATTCAGAATCTTGATTTATTGGTAGTGGTAGATACAATGCCTATGGAAATTACAGGTTATGCAGATATTATTCTGCCTGAATGCACCTATTTGGAACGTTACGATGATATGCGAGTGTCTCCGAACAGGTTCCCAAATGTGGCGGTAAGAGTTCCTGCTGTTAAGACAAAATATCTATCAAAACCATCAGATTGGATTGTTAGAAAATTAGCTAAGAAATTAAAACTATCGAAGCATTTCAATTATGAAAGCTATGGTGAAGTAATTGATTGGCAATTGAAGCAAATGGGTTCTTCATTAGCAGAAATGAAAGAAAAGGGAGTTCTTAAAATGGAACGTAAAAGTCCAATGTTTATTGAAGCGGACGATTATCATGAGTTTGGTACATCTACAGGAATGATTGAACTGTATTCATTGGATTTGGAAATGGAAGGATTTGATCCGATTCCAAATTACACACCACACCCTGAGCCACCAACTGGATACTATCGTTTGAATTACGGTAGAGCACCAATGCATACTTTTGGCAGAACTGCCAATAACCCAAATTTGAATGAGTTGATGAGTGAGAATAGTCTTTGGGTAAATCCTTTTGTTGCTGCCGATAACAATTTGGAGAATGGTCAGGAAGTTTGGTTGAAGAATCAGGATGGTGTAGTTTCAGACTTTCCTATTAAAGTACGAGTAACGGAACGAATAGGTAAAGACAATGTCTATATGGTTCATGGATTTGGTAGAGCCAATAAGAAACTAAAGAGATCATTTGGAAAAGGAATAAGCGATTCTCAATTGATTACAAATGTAATGGTTGATCCAGTAATGGGAGGAACCGGAATGCGTGGTAACTTTGTAAGTTTTGTAACCGATAAACCAGAAAGCGAGGTAGTATCATGAGATATGCAATGGTAATTGATACAAAGAAATGTGTTGGCTGTAGCGACTGTGTTGTAGCTTGCCAAAACGAAAACCGTGTGCCAATTGGGTATTGTCGCGATTGGGTGATTGAACATGCAAAGGGCACATTTCCAAATGTAAGTATCGAATTAAGATCGGAGCGTTGCAATCATTGTGAAAACTCACCATGTGTAAGATGTTGTCCTACAGGGGCAAGTCATTACAAAGATGGAGGACTGGTGAAAGTTACTCGCCATGAATGTATTGGTTGCGGAGCTTGTGTTCAGTCTTGTCCTTACGATGCTCGTTACTCTCATCCTGATGGATTTGTTGATAAGTGTACTTTCTGTCACCATAGGTTAGCAGAAGGAAAATTGCCTTCTTGTGTATCTGTATGTCCAACCGAATGTATGTATTTCGGCGATTTGGATGATAAAGAAAGCAAAGTATATCAATTGTTACAAAACAGAGATTGGAAAGTGTTGGCTCCTGAAGTTGGAACTAAGCCACACGTATATTATCTGATTTAATAATATTAAAGATAATGTTGATCAGCCTATTCAAGTTGGTTTTTGTATGGAGGTTGGTTGGCAGGTTTTAACAAGTTCAAGTTTTATAACGGATTTCGTTTGTCAGAATTCTTTTGCGCTGGGGTAATTCTGATGAACGGAATCTAAAAACAATCAAATTATGAACGAAGAAATTATTATAAGTGGAAGAATGAATCCCAAGGTTGATCCAATTTTGGCAATTTGGGGATGGGAAATTCCATTGTATTTGTTTTTAGGAGGTTTGGCCGCTGGAATCTTATTCTTTGCAGCACTTTACACCATTTTAGGTCGAGAGAAAGAACTTCCAACTGCAGTTAGAAGAGCTACTTTCTTGGTACCTGCAATTTTAGTTATTGGCTTGTTTGCTTTATTTCTTGATTTAAAGAATAAATTATATTTCTGGCAATTGTATACTACAATTCGCTTAGAATCGCCAATGTCATGGGGAGCATGGGTTTTGATGCTGGTTACACCATTGTCAATTGTTTGGTGTGTTGCTTACTGGAGAGATCTAGTACCAAATTGGAAATTCAAAGTAGAATGGTTGGAATTTATAGAAAAGCAAGTGAATAAATACCGTAAGCCATTGGCTTGGGTAATGATTGTATCATCAGTTATTCTTGGAATTTATACTGGAATATTGCTTTCAGCATTTAATGCAAGACCATTGTGGAATACATCTATTTTAGGGCCTTTGTTTCTTGTTTCTGGTTTATCTACAGGAGCAGCAGTTATCATGTGGATGTCCAAAGATCATCTGGAAAGAACATTGTTTAGTAAAATCGATTTGATATTGATTGGTATAGAAATCTTTTTCATTATTCACCTGTTTATGGGATTTTTAGCTAGTAATGCTGCTCAAATTGAAGCCGCTCAATTATTCCTTGGAGGAGCATACACCTTGCCTTTCTGGGGCGGAGTAGTTGTACTGGGATTACTGGTTCCAGCCATTTTGGAAATTATGGAATTGAGAGGGAAGAAAATCCCGGTTGCTTTTCCTGCTTTCCTTATTCTTTTTGGTGGAATGATATTCCGTTTTATCATGGTAGATGCAGGACAGTTAAGTAAATATCTATATTAAAGGTTAGGTTTTAATTGTAGTTTAGGAAACCTAAGCGGTTTAATCACGTAATGATCAGAGGGTACAAGTATTTGTATCCTCTTTTTTATATGTTGATTTATGGCAGATGTAGTATATGACAAAGTAGAAGTTAAAAACTCCTGTGTAATAATCAGAAGTTTTTATGGTTTTGTTGAGATTCATGAAGTGTTGGATTCATTTTTACACATGAGAGACAGTTTAATTTGTAAAAATGTAATTGGTATTGTTACTGATTTTGAATCAGCCAATTTGAATTTTAAACTAAGTGACCTGGAGATTGTTGTCAAACACATCAACAATGAAGGAATTTATAAGAATATTAAATTGGCAATTGTTGTTGATACACCTAAAAAGACTGTATTCCCTATAATAGCTCAAGCAAAATTGAAGGAAGCGAAATTAAAACCTTTTGCAAGCCTTAAAGCTGCAATGAATTGGGTATGTAATTGAACTTTATAAGTTTTACAAAAGTTATTCGGCAACCAAATCAAGTGAACGAACCTAGTAAGTGCCATCCAAACTGAAAAATCTTTTATACTACACTCGTAAAGAGCTTCCGGTCGACCAAATGTTGTGTACGAGTCTGGTACAAGTTATCCGGTCAAAAAAATCCTTTGTGCTACTCTCGTACGGAAGTTCTGGTTCACCAAATGTAGTGTAAGAGTTTAGTACGATATATCTTCTGAACAAAATTGCTCGTATGAGTTCAGTATATGCCATCTGGTCATCAGAAAGTGTTGTACCAGACTCGTACGGCACTTCCGGTCAACCAGATGTAGCGTACGGATGTCGTACGTTCTGGTTTGTGAAAAAAATGCTTGTACGAGTTCAAGTATGTTACATTTTCTCAACGAAATCAATGAGTTTTAAAACTATTACAGAGCATTTAATGCCTTTTTGTAATTATAAATTTTTGGAAGTAAGCGAATTTCTGTTGTAACTTAGGTAAAAACCGATGTTTTTCATCTAAATGATTGTTGTTATGGCTTCTAAAAAAAAATTACCACAAGATGTTGAGAAAAGGAGGAAGATATTAAGTACCGCCTTAGAGATTTTTGTGCAGGAGGGGTATTTTGCTGCAAAAGGAGCAAAAATTGCAAAAGCTGCCGAAATTTCAGAAGATCAATTGTTCTCTTACTTTGAAACCAAGGAAGATTTGTTGCATACCATAGTGGCCGAAGCTGTTCATGTATTGTACGACGGTTTAGATCCAAATGAAGACGGAGATCTTCAGGAAGTAGAATTGCTGTTCTTTATAAACGATTACGTTGATTCTATAGAGAAGAATTTAAAATTCTTTAAGCTGTTTTACGCATTACGATTACAACCCGGAGTTTTGCCTTTGTATCAACAAGAGTTAGATGAAATTGTAAGTATGAAATTTGATGTGCTGAATGAATATTTCAGTAAGAGTGGAGCTGCTGATCCGGAGATGGAAACAGAATTTTTGACTTCCATGTTGGATGGCATTGCCATGAATTTTGTATTAGAGCCAGAAGGATATCCGATTGAGGCCATGCAGCAGAAGGTTTTGAATATGTATATCACCAAAGCAGAATACGAGGAATAAATCCATTAAAAATTATCATTGAATAATGGGTAACAAAAAAAACGACTCACATTGTGAGTCGTTTTTATATTGAATATCGCTAAATGCGATTTTTATTTTAATCCTCTCTTCACCAATAGAGCATCTTCGTTTGGTTCTGCACCTCTGAATCGCTTGTACAATTCCATAGGATCTTCAGTACCACCTTTAGACAATACATTGTCGCGGAATAATTTAGCTGTTTGCTTGTCGAATAAGCTAGTTTCTTTAAATGCTTGGAAAGCATCTGAATCAAGAACACCAGCCCAAATGTAAGCGTAGTAACCAGCTGAATAACCACCAGCAAAAATGTGTTTGAAGTAAGTAGAACGATATCTTGAATAGATTTCAGGAATCAAACCTAATCCTTCAAGGTAGTTCTTTTCGAAAGTCATTACATCTTCAGTCAATGGTTCAGTTAAAGTATGATATTTCATATCTAACATTGAAGCAGCTAAATACTCAACCGTTGCAAAACCTTGGTTGAATTTACCTGCGTTTTGAATTTTCTTAACCAATTCAGCAGGAATTACTTCACCAGTTTTGTAATGCTTCGCGTAAATTGCTAACATTTCTGGTTCGAAACACCAGTTTTCCATTACCTGAGAAGGAAGCTCTACAAAATCACGAGATACAGAAGTTCCTGAAAGGTAGTTGTACTTACACTTCGAGAAGAATCCGTGTAAAGCGTGACCAAATTCATGGAATAAAGTTTCAACTTCATCTGGAGTTAACAATGCAGGAGTATCACCAACAGGCTTAGTGAAGTTACAAATGTTCATGATGATTGGAGTAACTTCTTTATCAGTACCAAAACCTGATTGTTTACGGAATGAACTCATCCAGGCACCACTACGTTTTGAAGCACGTGGGTGGAAATCCATATAGAAAATACCAATGTGAGTTCCATCAGCTTCCTGCATTTCGAATACCTGGTTTTCAGGGTTGAATTTCGCAATATCATTACGTTCAACGAATTTTACACCCCAAAGCTTATTAGCCAATGCAAATGCACCTTCACGAACGTTGTTAATTTCGAAATATGGACGCAATTCTTCTTCGTCAAGATCGTATTTTGCTTTCTTTACTTTGTCAGCATAGTACCACCAGTCCCAAGAAGCTAGCTTGAATTTACCACCTTCTTTGTTGATGATTTTTTGCATTTCCTTCACTTCTTTCTTCGCATTAGGAAGAGCAGCTTTCCAAAGCTTGTTCAATAATTTGAAAGCATTTTCAGGATTCTTAGCCATGTTCTTTTCAAGAACATATTCTGCATAGTTGTTGTATCCGAATAATTTAGCACGTTGAATACGCAGATTTACCAATTTCTTGGCAATCTCTTTGTTGTCGTACTCGTTGTTGTTGTTACCACGGTTTACATATCCCATGTAAAGCTTCTTACGAAGATCACGATTATCAGCATACTGTAGGAAAGGTAACATGCTTGGCTTTTGAGTAGTGAACAGCCATTTTCCTTCTTTGCCAGCAGCTTTTGCAGTTTCAGCAGCAGCAGCAACAACACCAGCAGGAAGACCAGCAAGATCTTTTTCATTATCGATAACCAATTCAAAATTATTGGTTTCTTTCAATACATTTTCACCAAATTGAAGAGTTAATGAAGCAAGTTCTTCATCGATCTTACGCAATTGATCTTTCTTGTCAGCTGGAAGATTAGCGCCACCACGAACAAATCCTTTGTAGATTTTATCTAGCATAGTTTGTTCTTCAACAGAAAGTTCAAGTTGATCTTTTTGTTCGTAAACTGCCTTAATTCTTTTGAATAAGTTTTCGTTTAAGCTAATATCACCATAATACTTAGTTGTAATTGGAGATAATCTTTTAGCTAATGCAGCAATAGAATCGTTGTTTTCCGATCCTTTAATATTGTAGAATACATTTCCTACTTTATCCAATAAAGCACCTGATTTTTCGTATGCTAAAATTGTGTTTTCGAAAGTTGGAGCTTCTTTGCTGTTTGCAATTGCATCAATTTCCGCACGACCTTCTTCCATGCCTTTCATGAAAGCTGGCTCGAAATGTTCGAATTTAATTAAATCAAACGGAGGAGTTTGATATGGAGTGTTGTACTCAGCAAAAAACGGATTGTCAGTCTTTTGCTCGCTTTTTTTTCCATCGCAGGCTGTAAATGCCATACCTGCTACAAGTAAATAAAGGAACGTCTTTTTCACTTTGTTAGGTTTAGTGTTAATATTAAAATTGTTCGATCGCCAAAATAGTAAAAAAACTCTGTCTTTACTAAGGGTTTTTACCCATTTAGCAACATGTTTTATTTAATTACGAATTGGCAATTACGAATTACGATTGTAATAGAAATATTAGATCTAATGTCAAAGGTATTTGCAAAATTCGCAATTACTCATTCTTAATTTGTAATTAATTATTTCAGTCCTTTTTTCAAGTTAAAGCTGGTTGATGGCTGTACTTGTTTCGATTGCTGGAAGTTCTTCATCAGTCTTTTAAAAGTGTTTGATGATACTTTCTCATTGCTCAAGTCAATTAAAAATCTTCTGAATCCTTCCTTGTACAAGTTGTTTTTCTGTTGCATCCAGGTAACTGGGTGTTTTGGATAAACAATGGTCATTCCATCGCGAAGCTCCTTGTTGTATTCACCTTGCATATCATCAATTAACTCATCATTTACCGTTTTAACAGGCATTCGAGAGTAAAATAGTTGTGGGTAGAAGTATACGGGAACAATTCCAAAACGATCATTGCTCTTCAACAAGTTTTCCAGATCATTTTCCTGTGGATGACAGAATAGGTTGATTTTTTCATCTCGCAGGTGAGCTATTGCAGCATCGTTAAACAGGTAAACATTCTCGTTGCAAGAAATGCGAGCTTTGTTTGGAAGCAATAGCTTTTGAGAAAGATGACTCAGCATAAAGTTCTGATATCCATTTCGCATGGCTTTTTTGCAAAGCTGCTTGTAGAATTCCAAATCTTTTTCCTGAATGAATTTTGGCAATTCAATAATTAGTTTGTTTGCATTCTTTTGAAGAAAAGGAACATCCCATTTCAACTCTTCCCATTCTGATTTTTTAAGGTTAAGAATCAAATAGTTTAGCTCGTTTAAGTTTACTTTGCGTAACCAGGCTAAGGAATCAATGCGAACATAGATTTGCTCTTTTTGTGGAATATTCTTTTTCCCTAAAGAGTTTAAAATTTTAGCTTTCTCAGTTCTATGCATGTTAGCCTTGAGTGGTTTACCTTCCTCGCGGAACTTGTTGGGAAATTTTTCTTGCATCATTCCAGCCAAATATACCTGGTCGCCTTTCTCAGCTACAATATTTCCAATTTCAAGTTGATAAGTACCATTGCTAAGTTCTTTAAATTCCTTTACTTTAACGGCTTTTTGAGGTTCACCATTCTTTTGCTTAAACCTGATTCTGTTTCCCATTTGTATTTCATGAGAGGAGGTGAAAATAACAGAGTTTCTAGATCTCTTTTCAACAGTACCAATCAAAATTCCAGTATTTGTATTTTCTGTAATGGCTTTGTTTACATTTCCGGCAAGAAAATAACCAGTCTTCTCACGTCCCATATCATAGGCGAGAATTTCCTTGGCTGTTTTTAAGTCGTTATTGTCAATTACTTTTCGATAAGCTCTTGAAACATTATATACAAACTCTGCTGGTTTTAATCTTCCTTCTACCTTAATGGATTCTACACCCATTTTCATAAGCTCAGGCAATACATCCACAGCCTGATTGTCTTTTAGACTAAAGACGTAGCTTTTTTCTTTTCCTGTTTCATAGAACCTGCGGCAAGGTTGGGCACACAAACCTCTGTTTGCACCACTTCCGCCAAGAAAGCTACTAAACAAGCACATGCCAGAGAAAGAGTAGCATAGAGCTCCATGCATGAATATCTCTAATTCAATATCAGATTTCTTACGAATTTCTTTTAATTCAGGAAGAGTCAATTCCCTTGCCATTACAACTCTTTCGAAATCCTTGCTTTTGCAGTAAATAGCTCCCAATGAATTGTGGTGAGCCATTTGTGTACTTGCATGTACCGTAATTTTAGGAAAATGCTTTTTTACCAGGTAGTATACGCCCCAATCCTGAATGATGATGGCATCAATTCCAGTTTTCTGAATTAAATTTAAAGTATCCAACAAGTCGGGTAATTCTTCATTTTTAATTACCGTATTTAAAGTAAGATAAACCTTGATGTTATTTTTCTTTGCAATTTTAATGAGTGCTAGCAGTTGTGAGCTTGTAAAGTTTGATGCTCTTCCACGTGCATTAAATTGACGCAATCCCAGGTATACAGCATCAGCTCCACCTTTAACGGCAGCATGAAACATTTCAGGATTTCCAACAGGTAGTAATAGTTCAGGTTTATTCATTCTTTAAAAATTTGTTCTGTTGCAAAGATAGAATTGAAAATTGGGCTTAACGATTTTTGTACACAAAAAAACCGCTCCTTTATAAAAGAACGGTTTTAAAGTTGTAAACTAATGTCAATTAAATATCGAATCCACTTTTGTAGGTTCTGGTATCAACTTTTGGTACCAGGCTTCCGCGAAATTGGATCTTACCACTTGATGTATTAGCATTTACATATGCATCGGCTGTATTGCCTGATGCATTAAGGGTAATTCTAACTTCCGCGTTTAGAGCTGCTCCCAATACATTAAATTTCAAAAACTGATTTCCATGTTTGTCTGTGGAATATTCTTTGTTGGAAACTCTTCCGTTAAGTGTTATACCTCCTAATCCATTGGGACCTCTATAACCCATAAAAGCCAATTGTAATACTGCTTTATCCTTATCTACAGAGATGAAATTCAAGTGGTCTGAAACCATTATTGTTTTCCCTCTTTTTCCATATAAAGTATTTGCTTCCAGTACAAAATCCAGATCTTTTAATGCTTGATAGGCTATTTTATGCATTTCGCTGTTATACATTTTTCTTTCGGCCTTTCGAGCCGCTCTTTTTTCTTTCCTAAGTTCTTTCTTTTCTTGCTTGGTTAATTCTTTTCCTTCTGCAAAACTTGAAAATGAGATTGCTCCCAATATTAAAATCGCTATTAATGTTAATGTATTTCGTTTCATAACTATTAAATAATATTTCTAACCCAAATAATTTTACTGCAGTCGATCACAGAATTGCAAGATGCGTGCCAATTAAATGTCAACAAATCTTAAAAAGATTGAAAATTAGTTATCTGATGAAATGCAAGGGCTTAGTTTAATTTGTGATGGGAGAGTTTTCCATTGGAGTTGAACTTCTCTCTTTGAGATCTTCTTTTATCACTTTTGGGACTAAAGCTTAAATAAAAAGCTACCCATAAAACGAACATGACAATGGCAACAGAGGTCGAGCGATTAAAGTAAATGCCTTTGAAATTATATAGAATTGCATCATTAGGATTATTAGGATCAAATAGTATGGTAAAATTTTTCCCAAGCGGGTATTCAACATTTTCCAATCCTTTTAATTGGTAGTTTTTACCTTTAACTTCATATTGAATGATGGAATAAATGGAATAGAGTTGTCCCATATTGTCCTTACTGGTTTTAATAACGATTCCTTCCGTTTTATCACCATTCAATAACAATCTCCAATTGCTGTAAATAGGAATAAGTAGTATTAAAGCAGTAATAATAAAGAATCGAAAACCTGTAATTTTCATGGATTAATGCAATTTCATTTTCCATAAATTTAATGAAAATTAGGAAATAAAAAAGGTCGTCAGTGAATGACGACCTTAGCTTTTTTTATGTGGTTTGAATTATTGTGGGTAATTCAAATTTTCTTCAGTAAGATTAGAAAGCACTTCTTTTCTGTACTTATCCGATTCCCATTTTGCAACTGTTAGATCGTGGCTTACATAGTTACCACATTCAATTTTGTTGGTTCCTGGTATCTCACCTTGGAAATCAGCCATAAAATCGAACATTTCTTTGGTAACATCAATAATATCTTCTGATTTTAGATCTCCATGGAAGATAATGTAAAATCCAGTTCTACATCCCATTGGGCCAAAGTAAACTGTTTTGTCTGCCCACTCTTTGCTGTTTCTTAGGAATGTCGCTCCAAGATGTTCCATGGTATGCATTGCAGGAATATCCATAGCAGGTTCCTGGTTGGCCAATTTGGTTCTGATGTCGAATGTTGTAATGGTTTCGTCACCAAACTGATCTTTTCTTGATACGTAAATTCCTCTTTTTAATTTATTGTGATCAACCGTAAAGCTATCTATCTTTTCCATATTCTTTTATTTAAACTATTTTGCTAATTCTTTGGTCATTTCAACAACCATATTTGCTGAGTTTACAGCAGCGGTTTCAACAAATTCTTCATACTCAACTGCATTCTCTTGTCCTGCAATATCCGAAATTGATCGGATAACAACAAAAGGAACTTTGAATTGAAAGCAAGTTTGAGCGATTGCAGCACCTTCCATTTCCACAGCTTCGGCAGATGGGAAGGTATCTTTAATATTTTTAGTGGCTTCAGGATTATTCATAAACTGATCGCCGGTAAGAATTGTTGCTGTCTTGGTTTTTACATCAATCAATTTGTGAATGCATTTATCAGCCAAATCGATTAATTTTTCATCAGCAACAAAGCTCGCAGGCATCCCAGGAACTTGACCGGTTTTGTATCCAAAAACAGTACAGTCCATGTCGTGATGAATCAATTCTTTCGAAATTACAATATCGCCAACTTTTAAATCACCAGGAAATCCTCCGGCTGCACCTGTGTTAATTACAAAATCAGGAGAGTAGTTATCGATCATGATTGCCGCACCAATTGCAGCATTTACTTTTCCAATGCCTGATTGTAATAGAACAATATCATTTCCGTTTAGCTTTCCGGTATAGAAAACAAAACCACCTTTTTTTTGTTCATTTTTATCCGACAATAATGCTCGAAGTCTTACAACCTCGATTTCCATTGCCCCTATAATACCTATTTTCATGGATACAGTATAATGTTCAAAGTTTGAAGAATAAAGTTCTAATGCCTTTATTGTTCGATTTATTTAGAGCCCTCAAAGTTATAAACAATTCGTGTTTTTTTATCTTTTACCATTTAATAAAAGTAGATTTTGCTTGAAATTATGGGCATTGTCGATAATTGCTTAGTAGTATTAGATAATTTAATTAAATTTAGGTTTGTAATTAAAAATAATTATTAAAGAATGACCTTAAAACAGCTTGAATATGCTTTGGCTTTGCAAAAACTAGGAGGATATGGTAAGGTTGCCAAGTTTATGGGGGTGTCGCAGCCTGCGGTTAGCCTGCAAATACAAGCATTGGAAGATGAACTGGGAATAAAGCTTTTCGACAGAAGCAGAAAACAAGTGGAACCCACCACAAATGGAAATCTTTTTCTGGAGAAGGCACAGTTGCTGATTACAGAATCGAAGCACCTGGAAGATTTTGCTGTAAACTTATCTGAAGACATTCAGGGAGAGCTTTGTTTGGGAATTATTCCAACCCTTGCGCCATATTTGGTGCCTTTGTTTGTGGATGAACTCAATCAGCGTTATCCGAAATTGAAACTCACCGTTAAGGAGATGATTACCGAAGAGGTTTTACAAGGAGTGAAAGATGGTAGTTTGCATGGAGGAATCATATCAACTCCAATTCAACTGAAGAGCAATTTGGAAGTTTGTTCGATTTTTTACGAGAAGTTCTATCTCTATGTATCTGATAAGCACGATTTGTTTGAAGAAGATGAAATTGGCATTGATGAGATAGATCATAACAGCATTTGGATGCTTAAGGAAGGGAATTGTTTTATGGATCAGGTAAGCAATATCTGTTCTTTAAACAAAAAAGAGGAGAGTGAACTGGTTTATGAAAGCAATAATATAGATGCTTTGCGAAGAATTGTGGAATACAAAGGCGGAATTACTTTTGTTCCTGAACTGGCAACATTAATGATTCCTGCGGATCAGGAGGATTTGTTGAAAGAGATCAAAGGAAGTGATAAGGTAAGGGAGATTAGTTTGATTCAACTGAAAAGCGAGGTGAGAAAGAATCTTCTGACCTCTGTGATTGGTACCATTAAGGATTGTATTCCCAAGCAAATGCTGAATAAAGAGAATAAGGAAGTGGTTAAAACAAATTTTACAGAACAATGATTTCCAAGACATTTAAAACGCCATATTACGCTGTGATTTTCTCATCGGTAAGGGCAGAAGGAGACAATGGGTATTCGGAAATGGCTGATACAATGATAGAGCTGGCTCAAACACAGGCAGGCTTCCTGGGAGTGGAATCGGCACGAAATGAATTGGGTATAACGGTTTCGTATTGGGAGAGTTTGGAGGCAATTAAGAAATGGCAGGAGCATCCGGCGCATAAAATTGCACAGAAACGAGGAAAGGAAGATTGGTATGAGAAATATGCCGTTCGGATCTGTAAGGTAGATTCGGATTACTTTTTTGAGAAATGAAACTCACCTTCGAATTAAGCCGATGAGCCAGATTAATAGAACGGCTCCTAATGTTGATGCGACCAGAACTCCAAAAAAGCCAGGCATATTGATGTTGAGAAGATCCAAGATGCTTCCACCAATGAAGGCTCCGATGATTCCTACGATCATGTTGATGAGAAGTCCCTGGCCTTTTCCTTTAACAATGATGCTGCCCAGCCAGCCGGCAATGATTCCAATGATAATGAAGAGAATGTAGGTCATGTTGTTTTGTGTTGGTTTTTATTAAGATACGAAAAAATATGTGGTTTTTGTCTTCAAGCCAGACGGGCTGTTCTTTACGACTTTCTCGTCTATGGGTCCCAATAAATTTTTGAATGTCACTGTTGGTGCAATAAATAAACGTTGTTTTAAACGGGTTTTGCCTGTAGGGCAAAGATCATATAGCTCAGGGGAAGGGAGTGGTAATGACCGCCGCCCTGGGGTAATTGGTTTGATTTGGGATCGTCGCAATTGGATGTGTTGTTTTGTGTGGTGTGTTTATTGCGACGGATAGAATGGTTTGTTTTTGTCTTCAAGCCAGACGGGCTCTTACTTTTCTCCTTAGATGAGAAAAGTAAGCAAAAGAATCAAGCCAATCGGATACTGCTCGCCATTCCATGGTTACGGTGTGCCCCGACTCGCGTCCGATTGGCGGCTCCCGATCGAGAATTATCTTTTTATTTGATATTTTTATTGGTTTTGCCTGAAGGGTAAAGATCATATAGCCCAGGGAAAGGGAGTGATAATGACCGCCGCCCTGGGTTAATGTGTTTTAAATGGAATCGTCGCAATTGGGAGTGTTGTTTTGTGTGGTGTGTTTGTTGCGATGGATAATGGATTGCTTTGTTTTCGAACTGTTAATTTTCTCTTAAATGAGTAGGGGTTTGTGAGTTTGATTTGCGATGGCTTGTTTTTTCATTAACTTCAGATGAGTATTAAGCTTAATGAAATTTGTAATGGAAAATAAGAAAGATATTCTACTAAATAATGACATCCTTGTAAACAAATCTCCAATTTTAAACGAGGGAAGGCCTGAGGAAAAGAGGGCGGAGATTTTAAAATATTTTCAAGTCACCTGGGAGTTGGATGGTAGATTGTACGATAGCCTGAAAACAGAGGAGGCTTTCTACATGAGAGCTGATCCGCTTCGCCATCCATTGATATTTTACATTGGACATACGGCTACTTTTTACATTAACAAGTTGATTCTGGCGGGAATTCTGGACGAGAGGCTGAATCCCAAATTTGAATCGATGTTTGCGGTTGGTGTGGATGAAATGTCGTGGGACGATTTGAATGAACAGCATTACGACTGGCCTAAGCTGGAGGATGTGAAGCAATATCGCATGCAAGTGAGGCAAATCATCGAGAATCTGATTCTTGAACTTCCCCTGCAAATGCCTATCAACTGGGAATCTCAATTTTGGGTAATCTTAATGGGAATTGAGCATCAACGTATTCACATCGAGACATCATCGGTATTGATCAGGCAGCTGCCTATTGATGAGGTTCAACAAATTGATTTGTTTGAAAGCTGCACAGAGAGTGCTGTGGCTCCTGAAAATGTATTGGAAAGAGTAGAGGCAGGGAATGTGAGCATAGGAAAGGATCGCGATGATGCGCTTTATGGCTGGGACAATGAATTTGGAAGCTTTACATCTGAAATCAAATCTTTTAATGCCTCGAAGTACTTGGTTTCGAATCAGGAGTTTAAGGCATTTGTGGATGATGATGGCTATGGAAACAAAAAATGGTGGACCGAAGAGGGCTGGAATTGGGTGCAATACAAGCAGTGCAGCTATCCGTTTTTTTGGTTGAAAGATGGAGAACAGTGGAAGCTTCGTTTGATGAATGAGGAGGTTGAAATGCCATGGAATTGGCCAGTGGAAGTAAATTATTTAGAGGCCAAGGCTTTTTGCAATTGGAAATCGGCACAAGTGGGAAAGAAACTGAGAATGCCGACCGAAGCGGAGTATTACCGTCTTTACGATAGGGTGCAAATTCCGGATCAACCGGAATGGGAGCAAGCGCCTGGAAACATCAATCTGGAGCATTATGCATCTCCATGCCCTGTAGATCAATTCGAAGCGGCTGGTTTTTACGATGTGGTGGGGAATGTGTGGCAATGGACCGAAATGCCAATTTCAGGTTTAGATGGTTTTGAGGTGCATCCTTTCTATGATGATTTTTCGACTCCTACTTTTGATGCCAAGCACAACCTGATAAAAGGAGGATCGTGGATTTCAACGGGGAATCTTGCGATTCGGGATTCGCGTTACGCTTTTCGTCGTCACTTCTTTCAGCATGCCGGGTTCCGATATATCGAATCGGAAGAGGAGGTAGAAATCAAATCGGATTATTATGAAACCGATGAGTTGGTATCGCAATATTGTGAGTTCCAGTACGGACAAAAGTACTTTGGAGTAGAAAATTATGCACTTTCGTGTATTGGTTTGATCAAAAGTCATATAAAGGATGTAAAGAGAAGTAATGCTTTGGATTTGGGGTGTGCAACCGGACGCATGACCTTCGAACTGGCAAAGTATTTCGACCATGTTACGGGACTTGATTTTTCGGCTCGTTTCATCCGAATTGGTACGCAGCTTAAAGAGAGCGGGAAATTAAATTACATCCGACAAGAGGAGGGGCAACTGAATTCGTACCAGGAGTTTAAATTGAGTGATTTTGCTTTGGACCAATATCGTGATAAGGTAGAGTTTTATCAAGCCGATGCTTGTAACTTGAAGACTTTGTATTCGGGTTACGACTTGGTTTTTGCAGGAAACTTGCTGGACAGACTTTATGATCCGAAGAAATTCCTGAAAGAGATTGCCAAAAGAATCAATAAGGATGGTTTGTTGGTATTGACTTCACCGTATACCTGGTTAGAGGAGTTTACAGAAGTGGAAAACTGGATTGGTGGCTTCAGAAAAGATGGTGAGCCTTACTCTACGCTTTTGGGCTTGAAGGATATCTTATCTGATCAGTTTGAAATGATTGGAGAACCCAAAGATGTGCCTTTCGTGATAAGGGAAACATCGCGTAAGTTTCAGCATACGGTAGCGGAAATGACGGTTTGGAGAAAAAAATAATTATTCTTTGAGTATTGGGTTTGCCTGAAGGGCAAAGATCATATAGCCCAGGGGAAGGGAGTGATAATGACCGCCGCCCTGGGTTGATGTGTTTTAAATGGAATCGTCGCAATTGGGAATGTTATTTTGTGTGGTGTGTTTATTGCGACGGTAATGTGGTTTGTTTTTTGTCTTCAAGCCAGACGGGCTGTTCTTTTATCATTGCTATAAAAGAACCAAAAGATCTAGACGCCAAAAATTTCGTTACCCATAACGACTTAAAGTCTAAACAGAATAATATTCACTCGTACCTCGTTCATGGAATTCTGTTCTTTACGACTTTCTCGTCTATGGGTCCCAACAAATTTTTGAATGTCACTGTTGGTGCAATAAATAAACGTTGTTTTAAACGGGTTTTGCCTGAAGGGCAAAGAACATATAGCCCAGGGGAAGGGAGTGGTAATGACCGCCGCCCTGGGTTAATGTGTTTTAAATGGAATCGTCGCAATTGGGAATGTTGTTTTGTGTGGTGTGTTTATTGCGACGGTAATGTGGATTGTTTTTTGTCTTCAAGCCAGACGGGCTTTTTTTTATCCTCAAGCCGGATGGGCTCTTCATTTTTGGGTTATTCACTATCGTTCATGAGCTCCACTTTGTTGCGGTGGACCCAAAAACGAAGCAAAAAGGTCAGGCCAATCGGATACTGCTCGCCTTTCCATGCTTACGGTGTTCCCCGACTCGCGTCCGATTGGCGGCTCCCGATTGAGAATTATCTTTTTATTTGATAAATGCCCGAAGGCGACATTACAGCTTGTAAAGACGGAGCAAATGCCATGCTTACTATTTATCGAATTTAGGTTAGTCTTATACAAATCATTTTACTGAAAAAGCCAAGGGTTTGCCTTGGCTTTACAGTTATTATATAAACATCAGTAAGGATGTTTGTTTTATGCCGGATGAGGAACCGGTTGTGGCTGCATCTCTACTTTAATGTTAAGGTATTGGTTGCTGTAACGACGAATGGTAATCATTGTAGTTTCGTAATTGATGTTCTGTACCTTTAGCGTGAATTCACCTTCAGGGAAATTCTTGAACGTGAAGTTTCCTTTCTCGGTGATTTTGGTTTGCATTTCGTTCTCAACAACACTTACCTTACCATAGGAAACGGCCGATCCTGTTACCTTGTCTACAATAAATCCCCGTACATCGATGTGGGAGGTGTTAGCCTTTTGTAGTTTGCGTGCGCTAAAGTAGGCATTTACCATCTTGGGATGAGAAACACGATAGCTTTCGATTGACCAGTCGAGTTTGTCTTTCAAGAAGGTATCAGTAGTTCGAATCAAGTCTTCAAACTCCTTTTTGTTGAGCTTGTTCTGTTCTTTGATGCGAATTCTCTCTGCATTTTTGTCCTCGATATCATCGATGCACTTTTTGTAAGCAGTTATGAATTCAGCTGTAATAGAGTAGTTGGCCAATTTGGTTTGGTTTTCAAGCGCCAAATCATGCAATTGTCCTGCAGCCTCGATACGTATGCTTTGAGAGGTTCTTAATAATTTTTCCTGTATGGTATCCAACTTGTTGAGTAGCTCCTGGTTGTCGGTATCGTTGGCGAAACGTATTAGCGCTACGATTACCAGCTTGGAACTGTCGGCAAGTTCTTCGAAGAGTTCTCGTTTTGCCTTGGTGATCCACTGTGTTGGTTCATTCAAATCGTTACGTAATGTGCGCAATCTGGTGTGATAGCCTGTAAATACAGTGATTTGAGCTTTTGTAGATTCATCGGTTTCGAATACCGATTGGTTGTCGTTCAACGCCTCTTCGAGGTGTTGATAGCTTCGCAGCTTACTTGAAAATCTTGCGATCATTTATTTAAAATTTGTCCAATAAGTGATCTGTTGTTTTTAGCACTTACCGGAAATTAACAAAGTATATTGGTATTCAACTCACGAAAGAGTGAGGATGGTAGTAGTTTGATACAGTTGCCTGTATCCTTATGGAAGCAGTGGTTGCCTAAGATTTAAAGGGAGAATATATATGAATTGTCAGTTTTCATTTATAAATAACATGAATCTGTACTTTGTGTAAGATCATTTGTTAACTGATTAAGAGCATTTGGAGTACTATTAAAAGGATCAATTGTAATATTCAATAAATCTGTATCATGATGTAGAGGGCTGATTTACAATTTAAAAGTACCTGGACTACTTGTAAATGTGCTTGTAAACTGATCAGGATTATCTGTAGTAAAGCTAAGAGTGCTAATTGTTAGATTATATGGATCTGTACAATGATGAAGCAGGCAGATTTACAAATTCATTGGATTTGGACCTTGTGTAAGTGTACCTGTAAACTGATTAAGGGTATCTGGAGTACCGTTAAGAGGACTAATTGTCAGATTAAATGGATCTGTACAATGATGAAGAGGACTGATTGTCAGGTTAAGTGTACCTGTAGTACGTGTAAGTGTACTTGTAAATTGATTTAATGTATCTAAAGTATGAGTAAGAGGGCTAAATGACTGTGTAATTTTGTTTGGGTCAATTTTAAATCGATCTGTCAGTCATGTAAGGGCTCGCATTTAACGATGCATTCTTTTCATTCTCACAAATCCTTCTCTTGTACTTCGCTAATGCAGAAAAATGATAATATATATCGTATTGTTTAGCTAAACACATATCGAATGTATGAAAGAATAATTAACAATACAAAATAAATTTGAAATGTAAGGTTTTAAAAAGTTGAGATGTTTAACCTGCATTTATTGAATTTACTAGTATTCCAGATAATTTTAAGAAAAATTAAATAAATGCTGTTTAGAATCATTCAAAATATGATAATTGATGAATTGGTTGTGTTTTTACCAAAAATGAACTTTGGGTCACTTCAAAGTTCATTAATTCATGATGAAGGTGTGTTTTGTTGGTATGAATGGCTTTTCTCTGTTTGTCAACTTGCTTGTTGTTTTTAGCATTTTGTTTGTAATTGCGGGCCGTTTAAGGGTATTTTAAATGGCATTGATTTGGATTAAATTGGTTTAACTGGATAATTTGAATGGACAATAGCTTTGTGAGTGAAATAAGTTGAGCATAAGTTTTGATTTGAGAGTGGGGTTTGGTAGATTTGGGGGAGTACGAGAGTTTTAGGAAAAGAAAATCTTTGAAAGGATGTTATCCTTGCTCGCGCAAAAGGGATGTGAGGATATACCGAAGGAATGGGAAGGTGTACAATGCTGACCGATATGGAATGTGTTGGCAGCTTTTTAATTTGAAATAAGAAAAATAAGTGCACTAGTACGTATTTTACAAGTTGGGCTTCATATTAAAAAAAGATACTACATGAAAATAGAGTTTCTAGGACATGGATTACATGACAACAATATTAACACTGTTGGAGATTGGCTTTGTAGCACATTAAGAGACTCAGACTATCATTCATTTGTTGGCTTTTCTGCTTTTACTAAAATGTCTGGAATTAATCGAATAAAAAATGATTTGTTAATAGCAAAGAAAAGTTATAGTTCAATTAAATTTTATTTGGGCATTGTCGAACGAGGTACATCAAAAGAAGCTTTAGAATTTTTAATTCAAAATGATATTGAAACATGGGTTTACTGTACAGACCAATCAATCATGTTTCATCCAAAAATTTACTTTTTTAAAGGAAAACACAATTCAAGATTCATATTAGGTTCTTCAAATCTTACGAGTGCTGGATTATTTGATAATATTGAAGCATCTTCTCTTTTTGAGTTTTCTAATAGAGATGCTACTGGAAATAAATTTGTTCGTCAATACGAATCATATTTTAAATCTATATTAGAAGGAGCTGATAAGTATATTCAAAGGTTAAATGTAGAAGTTTTAGTTGGCTTAATTGAATCAGGCTATATTGTTGATGAATCGAAAACTAGAGATGATTTTGATTTGACAAAACGAAACAAGGATTTAAGCCAAAAACGTAAAAAGAGAAAATTTGACAAAAATGAAATTGGAAATCAAAATACACTTTTAAGTGAACAGAAATCAGGACAGAATAGTGATATTCCTGAAATTACACAAAATTATTTAGATTCATGGAATGAGATGTTTGAGCTATTTAAAGAGCACAAAAAGGAATTTGCTCACAAAGGGGAAAGATTTAGTGTTACAGTTTCAAGGGATTATAAAAACCCATCACTATATAGGTGGTATCGACTTCAAAAAATCTACTATAAAAATAAGTTAATTAATCCTGAACATGAGAAACTTCTTAAGCAAGAAAAATTCTATTTTGGAGATGCCCATGTACTGTGGCAAGAATATAAAGAAGAGCAAAAGCTAGATGTTCTAATGGAAGCATTAATCGCTGAAGAAGATATACGAGTTAATCATAGATATGCGTATAAAGGAGTACGGCTTGGAACATGGTTGGTTGGAGTTAGTCAGGCAAATAAAAAAGGTAAAAAACTTGAACTCAGACAAAAGATAGTGGATTTAGGTTTTGACATTTCTGCTACGAGTAGAAATCCCATCGATTCTGCAAATAGATTTGTTAGTGATTTATTAGAAGCTAAAAATCCTGACAAAGCTAACTTTCAAAATCGTTTCAATGGGGTAATTCGTGATAGAGTCGATGAAATTCCTGAAGAAATTCAACAGGATATTGTAGATGCTTGGTTTTTGCAATTTAATGAGGATAGACCACTTGGGAAAATTAGAGAACGCCAAAGAGACCGAACAGATGAATGGAAAGCTTTTAGATATAATAAAAGTATAAATCCTGAAAAGAAATGGCTTGCACCTTTATCAGTAATGGGAGACGTTTTTTGGTGGGCAAGACAAAAACGAGAAACAAAATCTAGAATGGATTTAATAAAAAATAATTTTACAGAAAAAGAGAAAGAAGAATTAAGGACTGAAGGATTCCCAATATAAAAATACGAAAGCCCAACAAAAGCTATATGAATGCGGGGTACAGATGGTAATTCAACCGCAGTTTTTTGTAGCAACACCGCCAATTCGTTGTAATTTCTTAATAAGTAGAGCATAAGCTACAAGCTTGCGCAAGCAGACGAGTAAGTAATTATATAGCCATAACTCTAAAACCTATATAGATGGACACATTAACAATGGAAACCCCGAATAAAATAACGCCAAAAGAAAAAGGTGACTCTTTAGAGCGTGCAGTTGAACACATCTTCAGTGTGGCAGGATTTAAAACAAGCCGTAACGTGTGGATTGCAAAGTATGAAATTGATGTTGTTGCTGAGGTGGGGGATCGAAAGGTTATTGTAGAGTGTAAGAACTATCAGAATGGTTCTCTCACCATTCGAAATTTAATTCATCAATGGAATAGTAAGAATCAGATTATAAGAGCTCATAAAATCATTATTGCATTGGCAGGGCTTGTTGTAAAGGATAGTGACTACGCCTTGGCTGCTGAGTTTGATATTGAGCTTTGGAATCAGGATGATATTACAGAGATGTTTAATTTGTCGTTGAAGCCTGATGAGCTTAGGAAAAAACTAATTGAAAAGATTGATTTTAGACCTATAACAATTGCAGAGAGATATAGAGACGATATTACATATTTAGTAATTAAGCCTTTGTTATCGATTTATGATATTTCAGAGGAGGGATTATTTAGATTATTTAACAGGTGGCTGAGGGCTCATATATTAACAGAGCTTCAGATGACTGAAACTAATGCTTCGGAGAGATCTAATTTGATTGAGTTGTTTGAAGGAAGTAAGACTAAGAAAAGATTCTTGAATCTTGTGAAAAAGAAGAGGAAAGAGGTTGAGTATTGGGATGCAGTTTACGAGCAACTTCAATCGCATGATGTTTTATCCAGAGAACGGCAAGATTACTACTTGAGTCACATGAATGATTTGTTGAATGAATATTCAGATCAGCAGACATTTTTTAGAAGTGATGACTATATGGCAAGGGTGAGAAAGTTAATTTCCTCAAGACTGCAGAATGCTTTGTTGATGGGGCAGTATTGTTCTTTTACCACAATTGGCTTGAATAATCATGTTAAGGTGTTTTTTGAGGAGGAAGGATATGTTGGTATTTATATAACCAGAATATCAGAAGCTGAAAGTAATGTGCTGAATTGGATTATGACTTCACAGTGTTCTCCACAAAGAAATGAAAATGGTGAAGTAACATCTTATAGATGGTGGTGCAGTTCTTTGAATGATGCAACAGAAAAATTATATCGGATTTTTACGGAGTATTATGAGATAAGTGAGAACAATAGGTTGAAGGATGAGCAGATAAAGTAAGTTATGAGGAATATAGTTAATGGTTTTGTCATCCTACTTACTCTTGTTACAGTATCATTTACGTGGTACAATGGAGACCCAAATGAAGGTTGTAAGTGGCAAAAATATTATAAACTGCAACAGGAGTGCTTTCAAGAAGTAGGAGCAGATATAGCATTTGATTTGAACTGGATGAAGTATGACCTGAATGATGAAGGGATTAAGCTGTATGAACCTTTCTTCATTTACTCTCCTGATTCGACTTATTATTTGGATTTAGATACTTATTCACTCTCCATTGAGAACAAAGATGGCAAGCTGATATCCTATGGCAGCGGTGTTGACATGAAAGTGCAAGTTGTTCGCTTATCGGATAGTAAAAGTCTTACGGTATTATTTTGTGGGAGTACTTGTATTCCTGAAACTGCAAATTGGGTTTCTAATTCTAATCTGGAGATTTTCGGTTTTACTACGAATGAACAAGGAGGAATGGTTCCGACAAAATGGAAAGTTGAATTGGAGAGTGGTCGTTTAAAGGAATTGCAGATGGATACGATTTTGAACGTGACGGATGCATTCTACTATGAGAAAGAAAGGCTGAAAAATATTGAGTTTGTAAATGAATAGATAAATCAATGAGTAATTAGAGCAATAAAGGTTAATAAAATACCTCAACCCCCAGCCCCTTCTCCTCGAGGAGAAGGGGAGTTGAGTGCAACAAATTGAGTTAGGGTTAGAAGGGGATGAGGAGTTAAAGTTGCATGAGAAGAGTGCTTTGTGATTAAAAAACAGATATCAAAAATGGATAAAAAGTATAAAGATTTTGAAGCTGATATAAAGGGGAAGCATTCGTTTGCTTTTACGCCGAAGTATAAAGAAGAGTTTAGGATCGCAATAAAAGCAAGGGTTTTTGTTGAGATTGCGAAAATGGCTTTTGAAGCTTTGGACTGGGAGCTTGTTTATTTTGATGACCATCAGATTGAAGCCAAAAGAGCTAATAGCTTTGGAAGTTCGACACACAGTATTGTTGCCAAAGCCAATCATTCGGGCGAAGTAGAGGTAAGGAGTGAATCGCTTGGGAATGAAATGTGGGATATGGGTAAAAACTCAAAAAGAGTGAAGCTGTTTATTTTCGCCTTTAATGAAGTTTTGAAAGACTACGATGCTGACAAACTTGTTGAGCTTGAGAAAGAGGTTGAAAGAAAGGACAATTGGGATGATTATGAAGTGCCTGAGTCTTTGCCTGCTCCTGAAAAATACAAAGAGCCACAGTTATGGGTGCCTTTGCTTGGAGTTGGCATTGTGTCGTTGGTATTGGCATTTGTGATTGCGCTGTTGTCGCTTGAAGGAATGTACGTGATCTTTTTATTTGAATTGGGCGTGGGCGTTAGTCTTGCATTTGTTTTGAAGCTTTTGATGAAACAGGGCAATTATACTGATTGGGGCAAAATTAAATATGTATTGATCGGTGGGATTGTTCTTACCTTTTTGATGAATCAGGTGTTTCAGTATCAGCTTGTACTGGCAAGGTATGGAAATGATCCGATTGGATTCTTTGAATTTATAAAATTGCGCATGGAACAAGGTTTAACAATCAAAAGCATGAATGTTGGTGTTATTGGTCTTGTTGTTTCGTGGGCTATTCAGATTGGCTTATCGTACTTGATTGGATTTTTAAGAACAATTGCTGCCATTGTAAACATTTCTATCGAGAGAGTACCTGTTGAGGTGATTGATTATGCAATGTATCATTTTGTGAAAGGAAAAAATGAACTGGCTGTTAAGCATGAATTGTCGAAAATGGGCTGGAAAAGTGATTTGGAACAAGAAATGGTGATGGAGGCGATTGGCGGAATTCAAGGAGGACAGGAGTATAGAAGAAATTTAAACTAAAATATGATACCATACATTAAAAAGTATGCCATTTTATTGGTTTCTGCATTGATATTAACAAGGTTGGTTTCTGCAATCATATTGATGATTCAGCCGGAATTAATGACAATGCAATTGTCTGGAGGAGGCACTCTCTCTATGGGGATGGGATTCCTGGTATCTGGATTTGAATATATAGTCAACATTGCTTTTGTGGTTTTGTTGAACAAGGAGATGAAAAAGGAAAGTATTCAGTCTACTCCTGTTTTGGTGTTGACTTTCTTTTCATCCTTAATGGGAGTATTGTTCTTTTTGTTTGTTGTGGCCTATGAAAGAATGGGCTTGGTTAAAAAGTAATGGTTATGAGTAAGTTGTTGAAAGTATTGAATAAGTATATCATTGTTTTGATTGTGTTGGCATTGTTTGGAATGCCTTGGATCTATGTTAGGCATTTGATGTTTGATATGACCAATCATGAAACCTTTAATTTGGTTGATTCTATACCGGGTTATGTGAATTATTTGATTCGATTGATTGTGATTGTTTTGTTGATCATTGATTTTAGAAAGGAAAAACTAAAGCATGTGATGTTGGCTTGTGTTGCGGCACTGTTTTACCCACTTCTGGGAATTGTAGTGTTTGCACTTTTGATGTTGGAGAAAGAGAAGGAGAGAGTTAGGGTTTAAGATTTTAAATCATTTTAAAAAAATCGCCACAAAGTGGCAGTTTAGTTCAGCCTCAAGGCAACGCCTTGGGTAGTTTATTTAAGGCAAGTGAACGTCCTGAAAGGACAGTTTACTATTAAATTGCCCTTTCAGGACGCTTTTAACATTGGTTTATTATCCTGAGGCTTTGCCACAGGCTGAACTAAATTAGGCTTTCAGCCTGATGTATAATGCATTTTGTATAAGCTTACAGATGTTAGGGAAATATTTACCATTTAGGACTTAACAGCCCTTCCCTTGAAGGGGAGAAGGTGGAAATTAAAGGATTACGAGCATGGAGATTAGCTTGAGGAGAAGGGAGTTGACTGCAAGGATTTGAATAAGATGGGTAATGGGATGAGTTGATAAATTTAAATAGAGAATGAAATATAATTTAATACTAATGGTTTTGTTGTGCTATTCTGTTGCAGGAATTGCACAATTGAAAGTGGAGAAGGTTTATCGTAAGCAAAATGCTTATAATCGAATGACATCATCCTTTCCTGTTTTTGGAGCATCGGAAGATTCACAGGTGTCGAATGCTGTTAATCAGTTTCTTCAGATGAATAGACTAGGCCTGCTTGTTGGGAAAGAGAAAGAGCATGTGTTTGAAAAGGATTGGCCACAAGAAGATGATTTTCATGGGAGGCAATCGGTTGATTATGGAATTATTGAGAATAATAAGGCGTTCTTGTCAGTTGAATTGAATGAAGAGTTTATGGGGGCTTATAGCTCGTATTCTACAGATCATGAGAATTTTGATTTGCGCAATGGAGAGGTGGTTTATCTGCCGGATCTTTTTACTGTGGATGGTTATGAAATTTTTAAGAAGATGATCAATAATGAGAGGAAGTTGAGTCTTCAGGCTGCTATTGCATCCTCTTACCAGGGAATTTCGGAAATCTATAAGGAAATTCAAGAGTCGAATGATGAGAGCTTAATTGAGAGTTTAAAAAGTGATCTTGAAATGTTGTATGACGAAGTTTCCATTTACGAGGACTGTATAAAGACAATTGAAGAATATAGCTTCTCAAAAGAGTTTTGTTTAAAGAAAGAGGAGTTGGTTGTTTATCGTGGAAGATGTTCGAACCATGCCATGAGAGCTTTGGATGCTATTGGAGATTTTGAAAATACAATGAAATATTCACTGATTAAGCCGCTATTGTCGGAGTATGGCTTGAATCTTCTTTTTGATGAAAAGCCTGGGGATTTTGGAACGTATTACTCTGATAAAATATTCTACGGTCATATTGCTGAAAAGTATCCTATTACACTGGTGCTTGATAAGTATTCGGATGAATATGTGAGTGGGGTTTATTTGTACAATAATGTAGGCAGAACAATTCAGTTGAGTGGACAAGTGAATGGTAATGGGCTTGTTTTAAGTGAGTACAATGAGAATGATGATAATACAGGAGAGTTTAGCTTAAGTGTATCGGATGACAACAAGAGTATTGTAGGGGTTTGGACCAATACTGAAGGAAAATCCTTGAAGGTTGAGCTAGAGAGAAGGGAGTAAGGGGAAAGTAAAAAGGATAAAGGAGAAAGTAAAAAGTAAAAAGGAAGAAATGCAAAAAGTGAAGCAATTGAATAAAATTCCATTTGGATTAAAGGTGAAGACTTTGTTTTCAGGCAAGTTGATTACGATAGGATTGTTTATGCTCTCTGTTTCAATGATCATATTGATGGCTTTTTTGCCTGGTGTTGATTTTCAAGATTCAAAGTATGATGCTGAATCGGTATCTGAAACAAAAGGACTTGTTTTGGCTGTGCAGGAAACGAATTCTTCGTTGAATGGAAGAATGGCTTTGAAATATGAGTATGAGTTTTACCAGAAGGATAGGAGTGTTAAAGGAGAATCGTATGGATACGAAGAGTCGATTGGTGTGGGGGATACGGTTGCGGTTGAGTATTTAAAGGATGACTCGGGCATATCAAGAATTGTTGGGACAAAGAATGGTGCTTTTGGAATTGATAGTTTCAGTTTCTTGTTTGTTTTTGTTGTTCTTGGCTTGGCGGTTATTGGTATTCCAATCTATAAAAAAGTGAAGTTTTTTAAAATGCTAAAGTCTGGATTTAAGATATTGCCAGCAAAGATTCAGTCGGAAATGAGAATACCAAGTTTTCAGATTGGGAAGTCTAAACCAATTTACCGATTAAAGTATTCTTATGAAGTTTCGGGTTCTATTTACACGAAAGAGCTTTATGCGATTCTGGATGAATATAGTATCAATAGGATTCGTATGAGTGCTATGCTTGTTGATTCGCATAATCATACCCAAGCAGTTGTTCTTGAGAATTTGCCAATTAGAATGAGAGGTTATATTGTTGAGAAAAGTGCAATAGGTGCCAATTAAGGCGAATTGAGTTTTCTGTGATGAGTTTAGAAGATAAAGAATGGGAAGAGTCTCCGAAAAAGGAGGCTCTTTTTTATTGTTCTGTGGATTGTATGAGGAGAGTTTAATTAGCAATAGATGTGTTACTGTTTATTAATTTAAAATGAATCTAGGGGGAAATGGATTAGTAGTATAATTAATGTTATATAACTTAGTCGATTTTAATAAAAACCCATCCGATATAATTAAGAATGCGTATAATATTTAAAGAGTAATAAAGACTTCCCAATTAACTTTTACTTATTAAGAAACAGCTAACTAAATCTATGAAAAAATCTATTATAAATTCCTTACTGGGATTGTTGTGTTTGTTAACGCTTAGTTGTGATTTTGAATTTGCCGATGATTCTTTTCATGAACTGGAAAAGGTGGAGCCACAAGCATTATTTGGCCTAGAGAATTTAAGAGATAACATGCTTTTGCAAGAGCCAGTTAAGGTATCCTATATCTATAGTGGGAATGGTGTGCATCGCCTTTTACAAATGACAATCACATTGAATGATAAAATACTAGTGTCGGGTACTGCTACGAAAGGGAGCTTTTTAATTGATCCTTACAAATTGGGTGAGGGAAAGTATGAATTGAAGGTGGAGTATACCTTCTCATCGGGTACCAACAGTATGGCTGATAAAAATAATTTGGAAGGATATGTTGCAAACAAAAGCTATCGTTTTATAGTTGCAGATTTGCCTTCAGAAACCATTGTATTGAATGAACCCATGATTGTGGACGGATCGGTTCATTTGAGTTGGGATCCTAAGTTGGCCAAGAACCTGCAGAAGGCTAAACTAAGCATTAAAATGTATGATACCCTGCTTGAAGAGGTTGAAATGGATAAAGATGATTTGTTAAGTGGGTTATATGTTGACAAAAAGAATGTTGGTAGCAAATTGATTTATAAACTTCGCACTACAAGTATTTATGAGAAGGTTCTGGAAACAAATACTACGGAGATCGATATAGAGCCTATGGAGATGAGAAGGGAAATCGTTGATGCAGAGCGTACGAGATTGGTGTGGAAGGAACATCCTTTATATGGGAATTTTGATTTCTTTAGAATTTCACCTTCATATGGTGAAGAGACCAACCTGGATCCAAGAGGTGGTGAACACATTATTAACAAGGCGCCAAAGTTTACGAATGATTGGGGGTCGAATGGTTTGGATTTACATTTCTACAGGTATGATGGGGGTGAAGGAAAAAATAAGTTGGTGCGCAAATTTGAGCAGGATGTCTTTTTTGGGAATGGGTTTGAAAATAAGGAGAAAGCTCAATTTATCTATGATACAAACAAAGGGTGTTACCTGTGTACTGAGATAGTAGATCCAAATTCATATCCCAATTATGAATTAAAGATTCACCAGTTGAATGATGATTTATCTGTGTCAAAATCAGCAAGAATAGGAATTGTAAAAAGTACATGGAAGATGCAATTCGAAATAGATCCATTAACCAACAATTATATGATTGATGCAGGTTCGAAATCATTTTTGATTGATGCTGAAACATTAAATGTGATTGATGTTTGGGACAGTGGTGATTATTGGACTGTAAATGGAAATTACATGAAAATGATTCACAGGAATCAACTTGGTATAATACATAACGTGACAAAAGATTCCTTGATTGTTTATAATGCTGAAACCAAGGAGGAGTTGCAACATTTCGATTGTGAGGATCATATAGATGTTTCTTCTACCGGGAAATATATGGCTGTGGATGGAAGTTTCAGGAAGTTGACCGATGGAAAATACGAGGAAATTTATAAGGATCCGATTGAAATTTATGAGGTGTTATTCCTGGAAGAATTGGATTTGTGTTTTTACAGGAATTACTATGGGGGTCTATACAGACTTAATCTTGAAACAAAAGAAAGAAAGACATTGAATGTAGAAGGTGGATATTTCTGTTATGATCCTGTTACAAAAAAAATGATCATTCAGAGTAGAAGTACAGTGTCTATAATGGATGTGTTTAGTTTGGAAATAACAAAGGCAGTAAATGTATTCTATCACTTTTCAAGCGACTTCCATCTTTTCTATTTGAATTCACGTTTGATTGATCCGGAGGGGCGTTATTTTGATAATTACTAAGAAGAAAAAAAGATGAAGAAATTATTAGGAGTATTTCTATTTGTATCTCTATTAAATACAGCAAATGCACAAAACGGAGAATTGTTTGTGGATTTGAATTACAGCACGTTTTCATTCTCTCAATTAAGAGAGTTACAAGATGATCAGTTGAAAGGAGTAAAGGATTACCCTTTAGCAGTTAATGATGATTTTTCCTCGAATATTGGCTTTACCCTGGGGTATAAAATTAATAATCAGTTTGCTGCATACTTTAGTTACAATACAACAGGAGGGAAGATATCTTATGCTGACTATTCGGGGGTGATTCGATTAACACAGCCATTAAAGCAATATGTATTGGGTGGTATGTATACCTTTCCATTATTGGAGAATAGTGAGAATTTTAGATTTGGTTTTAAAGCATTTGCTTCCTTCACCAGTATGGAAATAAACTCATATTCCAAATTATTGGATAACTCAAGCGAGGATTCAATAGAATTGCGATCGACAGGTTTGGGAATTGGTCCTACTCTAATATATGAACAACCCATATGGAAAGTAAGGCTTAGATTTTCAATGGCTTATGATCTTGTGTTTAATGGAAAGTTGACATTAAAAGATAATGATGATATGCATCTGGAAGATAGTTCGGGTGATGATATTAAGGCTGATTGGAGTGGCATAAGAGCAGGTATAGGCATTTCGATACCTATTTAGAGATGATCTTTAATATTGGATTTTCAGTAGAGTATTTTTTTTGAAAAGAGATAGATTGGTAATATGAACGGTCTCGTTATTGTCAACTCTTTTTCGATTTAAATGAATTTATTTTTAATGATAAGAAGAGGAATGGTAAGTACAGTAAAAAAGATTAGAGCTTCACTGATGAGGCTCTTTTTTATTGGTTGTATAATTGTGAGCAATAAATGTTTTACGGTTTACTAATTTAAAATGAATCTAGAGGGAAATGGATTAGTAGTATAATTAATGTTATTTAAATTAGTAGGGATTTATGTAATGCTAAAATGTTATAGCTGTTGTTTTGTGTGCTGTGTTATTGTAAATCAGAATACTTAATTGTTGAAAATCAAAAGAATTCAGATATGTTTTTAAGAGGAAAAGTAACAGTTGATCCGGAGCAATTGACTCACATTAAGGTTGAGAAGCCTGAGGGGAGTTTCAGGAAGCTGTTTTATCATATTACAGGAGGGAAAGTTGGTGATAAGAAAGAGATTGAAACTTTAAAGGCCATCTCGATCATACAACAGATGCATTCCACATTTGCCTGTATGGGGATTGATAATGTGATTCGAATCAATCATGATGATATTGAGATCTATTTCGATACCAAAGGAGAGAAGGCTGATTTGGATTTTGCCATGGACAAGTACTCTATTGAGATTGATGAAACCATGTCGAAATACTTTGATTCTTTGTGGATGGTATTGGAGCACGAAGATGAGGAGTTTAAATATTTGATTGAGATCAGCGTTAATCGAAATCACAAGGTAAATGAATATCCGATTGAGATTATTGTAAGTGGATTGTTGAAGGAGTTTGGTGATTTGAAGGGCGAACAATTGAAAAATAAGCTGAATGGCGTGTTTAAGAATCAAAAGCGTTACGACCGCTATATCAATGATAGCAAGCAGAAGTTTGATTCTTTCCTAAACAACTTGAGTTTTGAGTTGCAAAAGCGAATGCGAGTGGATGATGTGAAGATTCAATCGACCAACCGACTGATTGTTCAGAAAGAGCAGGCCAAAAAGAGCAGAGAGGGTCAGAAATCTTCGACTTATGCAGGGACTCCTTATTCTTATTATGGTTTTAGCGATTTCTTGTTGTACTCAGTGTTGTGGTCGGAGCTTTGTTTTGACCGAAATATTCATGTTTCTGATGCGGAAATTATTAATGAGGAAGGGCATTTGTTTGGCGAGGTTGGAGAATCGGGAATGGATGCTGTTGAGGGAAGCATTTTTGATAAGGATGTAAGCATTGAAGACTTATCGGCTTCTGATGGTAGTACTTTGCTTGAAGGGGATTCGTTTATGGATACAGGTGATAGCGGTGTGTTTGAATCGGATGGCGGTGGCTGGTTTGATTCTGTTTCGGATGGTGGATTTGACTTTGATTTTTAAAAGGAAGCATATGGTAAATACGATAGAGATTGAGTTGAGCAAGACAAAATTGCTTTTTCTCTTATTGGGTTCGACGGTATTTGTAGCGTTGGGGATTTTATTTGTTCTAAATCTCGCAGGCATTCAGAGTGATCTGTTTGGTAATCTAGAGTTTATTCGAATTGTGGGTGTGGTTTCGCTTGTATTCTTCGGATTATGTCTTGTGTATATCGCAATAAAATTATTCGACAGCAAAGTTGGTTTAAGTATCAATGAAAATGGAATAATAGATAATTCAAATGCAGCGAGTGTTGGGTTGATAGATTGGGAAGACATTACAGATATTAGAACGATACAAATTGCATCGAATAAAATTTTATTAGTTGAAACCAGCAAGCCTGAAAAGTATATTGAACGTGCCAGGAATGGATTAATAAGTAGAGCCATGAAGGCAAACTGTAAAATGTATGGTACGCCGATTTCGATAATTTCCAATTCGCTGAAAATTACACATGACGATTTGGAGAAATTACTATTGGAAGAGTTTGGGAAAAGAGTAAAGTAATCCATAGTGCAGACTGATAACTTATTAATATAGGAATGTACGCTATCAGGGGTAGATTCACTAAAAAGGAAATATTTAGGATGAAAAATAAATTGAATTTGGTGTTGTTGATGCTCGTTTGCTGTAGCATGGCAGCATGTGCACAAGGAGATGTTAATTTGAAAGCGAAAGCCTTAAGTGAAACCATTATAATAGGGAAGAGTGTAAAGGTGCGTTTGACACTGGAAGGAATCGAGAGTGATGTGTTTAAAGGCAACGATACCAAAAGTTTGGATGGTTTCTTTGGTGACTATCAACAGAATCATGATTTTAGAACTTTTGTAAGAGAAGTGCCCAATGAATTAGGGACGAATGTATTGGGGCCTTATACCATAAAAATGATGGGCAGGGAGTTTGTTTCGAATACAGTAATTGTTGAGGTGATAGAACAGCCCGAAGAGATTTTCAAGATTGAGATGCCCCAGGAAGGAAGAGTGGGAGAAGAGATAAAGATTAAAATTAGTGGGGTTTCAAATGCCTCTTTTAACGCAGTATTAAAGAAGACTGATATTTTTAAAGTGAATGGAAGTACAATAAATACCACCGTTGTAGATGGAGTGGCTTCAACAACTTCGGAATATAGCGTGGTCCTGAAGAAAAGAGGTGTGTTTGAAATGAAAAGGAGTATGTTCGTGAATCTGCCGGAGCAAATCAAAATTACACCTGTGACATTTGAAGTAAAATAAAGCTTGGATCGCTTCATTTAAAAATAAATTCATGAGAAAAACAAATAAACTAGTATTTGCATTGGTAGCCTTAGTGGCTGGTATTCTATTGTATTCTTTCAGTGATGAGGTTGTAATTGTTGATGATGAATGGACAAGTTTTCTTTCTGGTGCACTGATTGGTGTGGGAGTTGGTTTTTTAATTTTCTACTTGTTTAATGTTGGAAGAAAGAAGGAGTAATTTTTTCGGACAAACGAATGGAATTGGTTAGGGCAATTATAAAGAGTTTGTAGAATTGATAAAGTAAAGCAATATGAAAAGAATTACATTATTTCTGTTATCCTTTATGGCAATTTCGTTTGGTGCTTTATCGCAAACCAAATATTACAAGGAGTTTGGCAAAAGCAGAATTATCGATCAAACAGAGTATGATCAGATAAAAGATGTGTTGCTTCATAAGAACAAATCAAAACCTAATATCAATGTGAATTTGATTGTTGTGGAGGAAACAAGACGAAATGATTCTCTTGTGATTGTCTACAAAAGGCAAATGGTTATGAATGGAGGCGTTAAGATTAATTTGTCGGGTACCGAGAAGGTGTATGAAATGGTGGGGAAAAAGTTTCCAAACTTTGTACTCCGTGATTTGGAAGGTAATGCTTGCAGTTTTGATAGTTTATTGAATGCTCCTTTGGTACTGAACTTTTGGTTTAATGGCTGTAGACCCTGTAAAAGAGAGATGCCAGTTTTGAATCAGATTAAGAAGGAGTATGAGGGAAAAGTACGCTTTGTATCCATTACTTTTAATAGTGCAGATCAGGTAAAGAAGGTATTACAAGATTATCCATTTGATTTTTATCATTTGGTGGAGGGAAAAGAACTTATCGATCAAATAGGAATAACTGCTTACCCTAAAACCATTGTAATAGATAGAAATGGCATTGTTCGACAGGTGATGGATTGTGTTGAAAGTATGGTGAATGAGAATGGAGAAGTCGTTTTGGGTAAGGGTGATGAAATCAGGAAAGAGATAGAGGAGATCTTATAGCTCTTTTGCAGATACGGAAACAAAAATGATAAGCGCATGAAAAAAAGAATGGGAAAAAGGTATTGATATGATGTTGGATTGTGCACTGGAGTATCTCTCGAAATAATAATTGTTTGTAAAATATCGAATTGTATCGTTTCACAAAATAATTAAAGGCATGATTAGATTGTTTTATTATTCGCAGTATTTGTTTTGGCCATTTTTTGCCTTAACAGTTTTCTATATTATTAAAGGTTCTGTTTTTGAGCCTAATCTTAATGATGTTAGTCTGGGTGTTTTGTTCATGGGAATTGCATTTGGATTTAGTAGCATGGGTGATGTCTCAGATATTTCGAAGAGAGAAGAGAAATTGTTTTTGAATGAAAAGAAATTTAAAAGTCAGGTAATATACATTGCAGCATGTGGGATAATGACTGTTTTTATGACATTGTTCTTTATGAGTTTAAAGTGGTTTGGTACTAATGAAAGTGCCGATGCCTATTATAATTTAGGATTGAATTGTTCTCCATTGATACTTGCTATGTTTTTTACCTTAAAGCAGTTCCTTGATAAAAAGGCATATTTTGATATAAAGAGACAAGAGGATTTGCAATTGGAAAATCAATGTGTTGACAGTTAATGTGATGATATCTAAAATTTAATAGTTATGGGATTATTTAAAAAACCAGAACCACAGAGAGTGGAAATAAAGGGACATCTGCTGAAGTGTCCGATATGTGGAGCGGAATTATTTTATGAACGAGAAGCGCAATTGAATACGGCAGTGGCTTCTTTCTTTAATTTTGATTGGGCAAATCGTTCGGCTACTTGTCTTGTGTGTGCGAATTGTACGCATATATCTTGGTTTTTGGGAGAGTGATAAGTATGAATATTTAACCTGGATTAAATTTAATTGGGGTAATATTAACTTACTTTAGATTGAAAAACATGTTGTTTTGTAAAGAGATAAATTAAGTGTGAGTTCAGCTAAGCACTACACTAGCTAATCGAACTTATCCCTGCGAGTTTTGATTTGCAGGGATGTTTTTATGCTTTAATAATTCGGTAGTACCTGGCATTTTCAAATCCGTAGCATGTACCACTTTTCCAATATTGCATTCCTAACTTTTCAAGAACTTTAATGGAGGCTGTGTTTTCAGAAAGAACTCGTCCAATAATTTGATCGAATCCTAATGTTTCAAAGCCATAGTGCATGCAAGCTTTTGCTGCTTCGCTGGCGTATCCTTTGTTCCAATGTTTCCTGAAGACTCTAAAGCCAAGATCGATGAGTTTTTCTTCGTTTAGTTTTAATCCACACCAGCCAATGAATTCGTTTTCTGCTTTGCTTATCATGGCCCATCTTCCAAAGCCATTCTTTTTGTAGTCGTCGTAGTTCTGAAGAAATACTTTGGCCTGCTCGACAGATTCGAATGGTGGGTCTCTGGTATATTTAATCACCTCAGGATCGGAATTTAGATCAAACATGCTTTGTGCATCCTCAGGTGTCAATTCTCTTAATTGCAATCGCTCTGTTTCCAATACAACTTTCATGTTACTCATCGGATTAGTTCAATCTTAATAATCTAATTTTATCAATGCGAACATCATTGCGTTCACCATTCATGTTGTTGTTGAATTCTTCAAAGCTAATTTTGAAGAAGTTATAACCTTTTTTTAGATCTACATAAAAAGAATTAGAGTATCCGTAATTATTCCACTTTCCTTTTCCTCTTTGAGGGAAAACAATCGAACCAATGTATCCACTGTTTTGCCAGAGACTTCTGCTGGCGCATTTGTCTCCGGTTTTAATATCTCCATTCCCGTTCGCATAAAGGAAGCTTAGCTTGTAGCTTCCTTTTCTAGGTGCTTTAACCTGGAAGTAGTATGGTTCTTTATCGGTCTTCTTTAGTACGACATAAGCTGCTTTTGGCTTGCTTTGAAATATTTCTGCTTCCAGGAATTTTTCATACTTGCTTTCATAAAGAAGAACTGGTTCGGAAAGAAAGGAGTGTTGATTTAAGCTATCCACTGCTTGTACGCAAAATTCAACAGGTTGAGAGAAGTTTACTTCAACCATGTGGTTGTCTTTTGTTTCAAGTAAAAGTTCTCCGTTTTGATAAACCTTATAATGAGTTGCGTTCTTGATCTTATTCCATTGTAATTGATTGTTTGTGTAGGATAAGTTTGGAGTTTCGGGTGAATACAAATGTTCAACTACATTTATTTTTTCATCAACTGGGATTTCATTGTTCATTTTAATCACAATTTTGTGATGCCCTTCGATGTTTTTAGGGACAACGGCTCTTTTGTAGGGCGTTCCGTCAAAAGTGAATGAACTAATCTTATTTCCAAACCCGAGTATTTCGATATGAAGAATTGCCTTGTTGTATTTAAGGTTGCTTAGCACTTGTTTTCCTTTGAATTCTCGCGGAATAACTGGTTTAAATTCCAATTCTTCTGTTGTGAGATTGATTCCCATTAGAACATGAAGAAAATTGGAGATGTTGGCGGATGCACTTAAAAGGTTTGAATAAGAATCGTTTTCGGTGTGCTGGAAGTCTCCATTCTCAATAGAAAAGCTTCTTTTGTTTGTTAGGAATAGTGCTGTAGATCGGATTGAAGAGGCAAGCCCCCAAAGTACAGCTTTTGTATTTTGGTTTTCCGCTGCTGCCCAATTCCATGTTGCTTGAATAAATGGCCAAATGCTGTTGTTGTGATAATTGGCAATGTTGGGAATTTGAGGATGAAAACAAGCTACTCCAAATTGATGTATTGGAATGTTCTCAACAGTATTCTCACTTATATTCCAGATGTTGGCAAGAGATTCTCCAAGCGCGTCGGAATGTTGTGATACCAAATTGTAGTTGCTGTAATGAAATTGACTAAGGTATTTTTTACCTTCGATTTTAAATTTGCTTTTGATGCTCTTTTTTAAAGCTTCGGAGATGTGATTGTACTTTTGTGTATCCTTGCTAAGAAGGTTTCCCATTTCAATAAGTATCAGCAAAGCCTTGTAGTGAACCACTTGGTTAGATAAAGAGTAGGTTTCGTATATGTCAGTAGGCGACATCCATTTGGGGTAGGATTGTTCCTGGCGATTTAGGAATGATGCTTCTCCTTTAAATAGATGAGAATGATAATTCCAAATTAAATTGATGTCATCATCAATGCTGTTTTTTATAATGAAGTAGGTTCTTCGAAGCCAATCAGTATCGCCAGTTACTTTGTAGATATCCCATGCGGCTGTAGCCCATATCAAACGATCCGAACTAATAGGCCAGGAGCCTCCGGTTCCTGAATCTTGAATGATTCTATCATTCTTGACCCTTTGCATAAGACTATTTTGGCATGCTATAGGATGAAGCATTGCCAATGATAGCATGCCCGAATACCCCAAGGTAGTGCTTGAAATATTTTCTTTAGAAAAGATACTGTCATTCAAAATTTTGCGGTCTATCTCTTCTAAAGATAAATTGTATATCGCATTTAAAATATCGTGATTCGATTGGTATGCGGGATAATGAAACAAACTGCGTTTTAGTTTCCACTTGTTGTTTTGCAGGTAAGGGTATGAGGAGTTAATTTCCTTTTTGTTTTTGGCAATTGCAAGGAATTCGCCCTGTTCAACACGATTTGGGTAGATGTAAAATTGATCAGACTTAAAGATTAAATTGTTGTCCGATTTACAGCCAAGCATATTCACTGTAGCAAGGAGAATAAGTATAAAATGTATGTATTGATTTAGCTGATATTTTTGCATAGCTTCGTTTTGAATCAGCATTAAAATTAACAAATCGATCTTTAATTGAAATTGTTATCGTATGTTTTAGAGCGATTGTATGTGATAATGTGATAAAAAAAAACGACCGAAGCCGTTTTTTCATAGTGGGTAAAAAGTAATGTTGTATGTAGTAATTGAGATTGATATTAAAATTATATAAAATAAATCAAATAATCAAAAGTTTATTATAAAATTTATTGATGTTTTGTATTGTTTAATTTTTCTGCTTTTTCTAAAAGAACATCATATTTGTATCCAGCTCCAAAATCTTTATTGGTAATTAGAACGCCTTTGAATTCAACTACTTCACCAATGCTAACCGTTTGGGTCGAAGTAATGGTTAAATCAAAATTGCCATTGTACTCTGTTCCATCTTGGATATGGATCCAATTTTTGTTTAATATATTCTTGTTGAACTTGGTTACTTTTCCTTTTACTTTAATAATTGAATTGACTAGTTGATCTTTCTTTTTGTAGATGTTTTCAATATTCGTAAAGTCTTCGCTGGCCTTAATGTCTACTTCAACTTTAACAGCAGTTGGTTTTTTCATTTGTGATCCATGATTAAAATCTGCTTTTTTAGAAGTCTCAGATGAGATGGAGTTTAAGAAATAGATTAAAGGGAAAGTTCTGTTTAATTCCTTGCTGTGAAAATCTTTCATTGGCAAAGCATCTTTGTAAAAATAGGTTTTGCCAATTTCAATTGGCTGTTTTCTTATTGCAACCCAAATTTCACTATTCTCATTGTTCCCTTTGATGTATGAGTATGTGTTGCCATTAATCAATTCTGTTACTGTGATTTTTTCTTTTCCATCAGGGACGTCAATAGATTTACTTTGTTTTTCGTTTTTGCAAGCCGATAATAATATGGCAATCATAAAGAGGGAGGATAATAATAGATTTTTCATAGGTGTATGTCTTAGTTTGATATACAAGATAGTGGTTTTATTTTGATCAGCTCTAATGTGAGGGAGGATGAAAGTTAAAAACTTGTTAAAACAGTTTTAATTATATAGTCCGAATTAATAATGCTTTTTATTTGCTTTAGGTGAGTTTAACTTGTTATTGTAAATTTAAGAAAGACTATTTAGTCTGAAAAGTACAATAACGGACGGTGATGTAACGAAATCGGACAATGTTAGAGTGATTCTAAATAGTGTTTGATTGCTTACAGTGGTGGGTAGTAGTTGTTTTTCATGTTTGGTATAAAAAATGCTTGTGGAACTGCATTTTTATTTAGACCTAAAACATATTTGAAGGTGCAGGGGTGAATTTGTCTTTAATAAAACTCATAGCAATTATCTTTATAGTGTTTTAACTTATATAAATGATTCAAGCATGCTACGTATTTTTTTATCCCTGGTAATTCTTATCTCAAGTTTTACTGGTTTTGCACAGAATAACGCTCAATGGCGCGGAGAAAACAGAGACGGTAAATATCCAGACTCTAATCTTTTAAAGACATGGCCTGCCGAAGGTCCTAATATGCTATGGCATTTCGATCAACTGGGAGATGGTCATGCATCTGCTGCTGTTACTGAAAAGTATGTTTATACCGGAGGAACAGAAGGAGATGAAGGTTTTGTGATTGCATTTGATCATTCAGGAAAACAAGTTTGGAAACAAATTTATGGCAAAGAATGGATGGATTCTTATGATGGTGTAAGAACTACTCCTATGGTTAACGATGGAATGTTATATGTATTAAGCGGACTTGGAGAGCTTGTTGCCATGAATGCAGAAAATGGAGATGTTGTTTGGAAGAAGAATATTATAGATGAATATGAAGGAAGTAATATTCGTTGGGGTGTAACTGAAAACTTGTTGGTTGAAGGTGAAAAGCTTTTTTGTACACCTGGTGGAAGTCAGGCAAGTGTAATTGCATTGAATAAAAATGATGGTAAGTTAATCTGGAAATCTGCTGCAAAGGGAGAGAAATCAGCTTATTGCTCGCCTGCTTTAATACAATTGAATAACAGAAGTTTATTGGTTACACATACTCAAAATTCAATTGTAGGTATTGATACAAAAAATGGTAAAATGCTATGGAGCGTTGATCATCCCAACAGATATTCGATTCATCCGAATACGCCAGTATACCAGGATGGAATGCTGTACTGCTTTAGCGGATATGGCAAAGGTGGTGTAATGTTGCAATTGGCAGATGATGGTTCAAGTGTGAAAGAACTTTGGAGAAATGAGAAACTGGACAACCAAATGGGAGGTGTGATCTTATTGGATGGTAAGGTTTACGGGTCAGGTCATGTAAACCGCGAATGGTTTTGTTTGGATTGGAAAACCGGAGAGACTCTTTATTCAGCGAAAATGTTGAGTCGTGGAAATGTGATTTATGCTGACGGGATGTTATACTGTTACGGAGATAGCGGAGAAGTTGCTTTGGTTGATGTAAGCAATGGATCATTCAATAAGGTGAGTTCCTTCCGTGTTCCTTATGGTGAAAAGCAACATTGGGCGCATTTGGTAATTCACAACAAGAAACTGTATGTGCGCCATGGAAGTTCATTAATGGTGTATTCAATTGCAAAGTAAAAACGATAACACTACATATAACCAATTAAACTATGAAACGATTACTAGGACTTGGTCTTATTGCTTGTTTTGCCTTAACTCAATGTAAACAAGAAAGAGTGTTTACAGAGTGGAGAGGCCCAAACAGAACAGGAGTATACAATGAAACAGGACTGTTGAAAAAATGGCCTGAGGAAGGGCCAAAAATGTTATGGCACAAGGATAGTATTCCTGTAGGATATTCTTCGGTTGCCATTGCACACAATACAATTTACCTGACAGGCTTAATTGATTCTACAGATTATCTTTTGGCTTTTGATATGGATGGCAATAAAAAGTGGCAAACACCTTATGGTAAAGGATGGGATGCTTCATTTATAGATAGTCGTGCTACTCCAACCATTGAAGATGATAGAATATACCTTTCAAGTGGAAAGGGAGATGTTGCTTGTGTAAATGCTTTAAGTGGAGATATCAACTGGAAAGTAAATGCCAGCGAAAAATTTGGTGGAACTTTTGGTACTTGGGGAATTTCCGAATCGATTCTACTCTATAAAAATATGGTTTATTATACTCCTTGTGGAGATGAAACCACCATGGTTGCTTTGGATAAGATGACGGGAGAAACCATTTGGAAATCGGAAAGTTTGAATGACAAGCCCGGATATGTATCGCCATTAATGATTAATCGAAATGGCAAGAATCAGATTGTTACGGTAATTGAAAAGAATGTGTTTGGTGTAAATCCGGATAATGGAAAAATAGAATGGAAATTTGACTACGGAGCTTACGCTGGCGGAAAATGGAAAGCAAATATCAATACCAATACACCTTTGTACAAAGATGGTAAGATTTATGTGACCAATGGATATGATCACAAATCGGTAATGCTGAACTTAAACGAAGATGCATCAGGGGTTGAATTGGCCTATGTGGATTCTTTGCTTGATGTGCATCATGGCGGAGCCGTATTGTTAGATGGATACATTTATGGTGCAAACTGGGTGAATAATAGAATGGGAAACTGGTGCTGTTTGGATTGGAATACGGGAGAAAAAATGTATGAAACCAAATGGCAAACCAAGGGCTCTATTATCTCGGCAGAAGGCATGTTGTATTGCTATGATGAAAAAGGTGGGAATATTGCTTTGGTGAAAGCTGATCCTAATGAATTCAAAATCATCAGTGAATTTAAAGTGCCATATGGAAAAGGTCCTCACTGGTCTCATTTGGTAATAAAAGATGGGGTGATGTATGTGCGTCATGAAAATGCATTAATGGCCTATTCAATAAAAGAGTAATGTAAATGTTAAACCTGTTGGGTTTTAAAAACCCAACAGGTTTCTTACGAATAAGTATATGCTGTCGAAAAGAAGCGAAAAAGGATTAATTCTCTTGGCTGTTGTTGTGGCAACAGTATTGTTTGTGTATTGGTTATTATACAATCCGGTTAAAGATATTCATGCAAGTATTCCGGGAATGGACAATCGTCCGAAGGAAAGTGAATCCAGTGGAGGAAAGGTTAAGATTGGTGAAGGGTTTGATTTCTTTAAAGAGTTATCTACTGACTTGAAAGGTAAATGGGTTCAGTTTCGCGGAGCCAATTCAGATAATATTTCAGCAGACCAAACAAAATTGATTAATTCATGGGGAAACGGACCTAAAATTGATTGGCAGGTAGAACTGGGAGAAGGTCATGCTGCTCCTGTGGTCTACAATGGAAAGGTATATGTGCTGGATTACGATGAGGTGAAAAAAGCAGATGCTTTGAGATGCTTTTCATTGGAAACAGGAGAAGAGTTGTGGAGAAGGTGGTATCGAGTGCGTATCAAACGAAATCATGGTATATCCAGAACTGTTCCAGCTATCAATGATAAGTATTTAATTACGATTGGACCTCGATGTCACGTGATGTGTACCGATCCAAATACGGGAGATTTCTTATGGGGAATTGATTTGGTTAAGGATTACATGTCTGAAATACCTTTTTGGTATACCGGTCAGTGTCCGATTATCGTCGACAATATTGCCATTATTGCTCCAGGAGGATCATCTTTACTAATGGGTGTGGATTGTGCTACGGGAAAAGTAGTTTGGGAAACCCCAAATCCTGATGGATGGAAGATGTCTCATTCATCTGTTATGCCAATGAATTTTAATGGTAAAAAAATGTGGGTATATGCCGCAGTAGGAGGTATTGTTGGTGTTTCTGCAGAAGGTGATGACTTGGGAGAGATCTTATGGAAAACAAAAGATTTTGCTCCTTCGGTTGTGGCTCCTTCGCCAATTGTTTTTGGCAATGGCAAAGTATACATGACAGCAGGATATGGAGCAGGAGGAATTTTGTTGCAGGTAAAAAAATCAGGTAATAAATATTCGGTTGAAACCTTACAAAAATTCAAGCCTAAAGATGGAATAGCATCAGAACAGCAAACGCCTATTTTATATGATGGACACATGTTTAGTATTCTTCCTAAGGATGCCGGTGGTTTAAGAAATCGTTTTGTTTGTGTTGATCCAAATGATAGTCAAAAGATACTTTGGGATAGTGGTTCAGCACATCGATTTGGTTTGGGACCATATGTAGTTGCAGATGGTAAATTCTTTATCCTTAAAGATGATGGAACCATAAGCATTGCTAAGGCTACATCAAAGAGTTTCCAGTTTTTGGATAAAGCCAAAATTATGGATGGACACGATGCTTGGGGACCTTTGGTTGTTGTTGATGGACGTTTGTTAATGAGAGATGACAAACATATGGTATGTATTGATGTGAGAGCCTATTAAAGAATTCAGATATGAAGAATAAATTGATTTTATGGTTGTCTGTTGTTTTGCTAATCGTATTGATAGCATTCATGGCAAAAGATCTGTTTAAAACAGGTAATGTGAGCCAGGAGAATGTTTATGAGTATGATTTGAATTCTTTACGCCATGTAGATGCATCAAAAATCAGTCATAAAGAGAGCAAGCAAATCAAAATTGATGCAGATGAAATTCATACCATTGCCGTAGATCAGGATGATAATATTTATGTAGGAACAGACAAAAATGTATTTGTACTCAACTCGGAGGGCAAGCAAATTAACAGTTTGAAATTAAGACAGGCAGCATCTTGTATCACAGTAATGGAGAATGGTAATATTCTGGTAGGAATGAGTAATCGTATCGATATCAGGAAACCCAATGGGAGTTTAAGAAACAGCTTTGTTGTAAAAGGAGATCGAACTTACATTACTTCAATTGCCGTTCAGGATACCAATGTTTTTATCGCCGATGCTGGTCAGAAAATCATTCATCATTACAGTATTGATGGAATTAAAATAAAGGACATTGGTGAAGAAAATCGGGCAGAAGGAATAAAAGGTTTTGTAATTCCTAGTCCATATTTTGATTTGCTGATTGGTAGACAAGGTGAATTATGGGCGGTAAATCCGGGCCGACATGCTTTTGAGGCATATAACTTTAAAGGAGAACAAATATCAAGTTGGAACAGAACCTCGATGAGTGTGGAGGGCTTTAGTGGATGTTGCAATCCGTCGAATATTGCCATCTTATCTGATGGTTCTTTTGTGACCGCTGAAAAAGGATTGGAAAGAGTAAAAATACATCTCCCTTCAGGAGATTTTAAATCGGTAGTGGCTGCTCCGGATTTGTTTGAACCAGGAACGGTTGGTATTGATTTGGCTGTAGATTCAGAAGATAGGATCTTGGTTTTGGATCCAGTAAAAAGATTAATCAGAATTTTTGAAGCAAAATAGAATGGAAAGAAGAGATTTTTTAAGAAGTGGGTTGAGAGGATTAATAATCGCGGGATTGGCTGCAATTAGCGGGGTATTTGTTTATAGAAACTATACAACGAAAGAGACTTGTGAGTTTACCACTCCATGTCAGGATTGTAAGCAGTTAAAAAGTTGTAAAAAACCAGAAGGCTTAAAATTCAAAAGAGATCAACAAGCTTCTAAAAACTAGTTGCTAATTACTAGTAAGCATGAAAAAAGACAGAAGAGAATTTATAAATACATGCTTTCGTTTTGCGGCGGGAGCAAGCATTGTTGGAGTTGCAGGAGTTCTGGCGAACAAAAGTGTAAAAGGAGATTACCTTTGGCAACTTGATCCAACCAAATGTACACAATGTGGACGTTGTGCAACAAGTTGTGTTGTAACACCATCGGCAGTAAAATGCATTCATGTTTACGACATGTGTGGCTATTGTGATTTGTGTGGTGGATATTTTCGACCGAATGTAAAGAATCTATCTACGGGTGCAGAAAATATGCTTTGTCCAACAGGAGCCATCAAACGTACTTATGTAGAAGATCCTTATTTTAAGTATGAGATCATTGATGAGTTGTGCATTGGTTGTGGTAAATGTGTAAAAGGTTGTGGTGCCTTCGGAAATGGTTCACTACAATTACAAGTCAGTCACGATTTATGTGTGAATTGCAACGAATGCGCCATTGCACGCGATTGTCCATCAGATGCATTTAAACGAGTTCCTCTTGAAGAAGCCTACCAGTTTGCCGGCTTCAAAACCAATAAAAAGATTTAAGAAATGAAGAAAATCTTTTCGATATTCTCTCTGTTTGTGCTATTGATCATCGATTTTGCAGCTTTTGCGCAAACTCAACGATTTCCAAGACCAGAATTTGAATCGGGCTATACGCAACCAGTAGCTTCCATGCCAGAACCTCGTGCGGGAATATTCGCATTGGTGGACGTATTGCTTTTAATTGCAGCTTTAAGCTTGATTACCTGGTTTATTCATAGGAAACGTTCACGTACAGGTGTTGTAATTACTTCACTATTTTCCATTGTATATTTTGGATTCCTTAGAGAGGGGTGTGTATGTTCAGTTGGATCGGTTCAAAATGTTGTATTGGCTTTATTCAATCCAGGATACCATATTCCACTTTCAGCATTAGCATTTTTCGTTATTCCGTTGGTTTATACATTGTTTTTCGGAAGAACCTTTTGTGCTGGAGTATGTCCTTTGGGGGCGGTACAGGATGTTTTTCTGTTGAGACCGGTGAATTTGAAGAAATGGCTACAGAAAGTTTTGGGATTGATTCCATGGATATATCTTGGTTTAGCGATTCTTTATGCAGCAACGGGGACCGATTTTATTATCTGTAGATATGATCCTTTTGTAGGAATATTCAGGTTCAACGCAACCTTCTTCATGTTTGCCATTGGAGCTGCATTTCTGCTGATTAGTGTTTTTATTGCACGCCCTTACTGTCGATTTTTATGTCCTTACGGTGTGATTCTGAACTTGGTGAGCAGAGTTTCCAAAAATCATTTAAGCATTACTCCGGCAAGTTGTATTCAGTGTAAACTATGCGAGAATTCATGTCCATTGGATGCCATCAATAAGCCTGTTGAAGTCAAACAAATGGAGGGTAAAAGATCTGCAACGAGACGTTTCATCCTTTTGGGAATGATAATTCCTGCCTTAATGATTATTGGAGGCTGGGTGGTTTCAAATTTCCATGAAAATTTGGCAATGGTGAATTCGAAAGTACGTTTGGCCAATGAATTGCTTCATTTCGATTCGAATACGATGAAGGAAAGCTTGGAGATTGAAGGATTCAGAACCTCTGGTAAAACCAAGGAGGAACTATATCTGGAATCAGCAGCTATATTAAAGCAGTTTTATTATGGATCGTGGATGCTAGGAGCCTTTATTGGTTTGGTATTTGGATTGTCTTTGGCAGGATTAACAAGATACAAATATCGAGAAGATTATGAGCCAGATAAAGGGGAATGTGTAAGCTGTGCCAGATGTTTAAAATATTGTCCTGTAGAAAAATAAAAGACTTTGAAATAATTACTAACCCATGAATAACAAATTCAAATTAAGAAAAACCAACCAATTTCTATGGAGAAATATCGCGATTGTAGCGGGAACTTTTTCCTTTATCATCTGCATGTTGGTTTTGGTGAATTACATACAAATCAATCGAATTGATCCTGTAAATACAGAATTAATCAACTCATTGGTGCAGCGATTGGAAGAAAATCCAAATGACAATCAATTGCGAGAGCAGATTCGTGAAATGGATCTTTTGGTGCGTAAAGCCTATTTCACCAATCAATGGCAGGTGAAAGCTGGTGGTTATCTTTTGTTATTAGGTGTTATTGTTACAGCAATTGCTTTACAGATGTTTTATGCAGGCAAGCAAAAACTACCGGAAGTAACAGAAAGTGAACAAGAGAATATTGTTTTATTCAAAGAGAAAGCTCGTAAATGGATTGGCCTTGGCGGTTTTGGCTTGGTGGCAATTACATTATTAATAGCTTTTTTGACTCACAAGGAATTGGGAAATCAATTCACACAAGCAGCACTGGTTGTACAATCAACTCCTGAAGAAAAAAGCGATGTTGAGGTGGTGGAGCCAATTAAAGAAGAAGTTAAGGAAGAGGTTAAGGTAGAGAAAGCTGCAGAGGAGGTGAAAAAGGAGAATGAAAAGCCTGCTGAACCTGTTGTTGAAGATAAGAAAGAAGAGGCTGTTGAGAAGAAAGAACCAGAGATCAAAAAGGAAACTCCCGCCCCCAAAGTTACTGGCGGTGTATCATACCCTACAAAAGAAATGATGGCAAACTTTCCGGCATTCCGTGGAGCTGCTGGACAGGGAGTATCTTATCAAAAAAACATCCCAACCGATTGGGATGGCGCAAGTGGTAAAAATGTACTGTGGAAAGTTCAGGTTCCGATTCATGCCTACAACTCACCTGTAATTTGGGGAGATAAACTGTTTTTGTCAGGAGCCAATGCTACTCAAAGAGAAGTATATTGCTATGATAGAAATAATGGAAAGCTACTTTGGACTGCTAAAGTGGAAGGCATTGCAGGTTCTCCGGCAAAATCGCCTGAGGTAACTCCTGATACTGGTCATGCGGCCTCTACGCTTACTACCGATGGAAAATCAGTATTTGCAATATTTGCCAATGGCGATATCATTGCTTTGGATTTTAATGGAAAACAGAAATGGGCAAAGAACCTAGGTGTTCCTGATAATCATTATGGGCACTCTTCATCCTTGTTGGTATATCAGGATAAACTAATTGTGCAGTACGACCATAAGAAATCGGCCAGACTTGTGGCTCTTTCAACTGCAAATGGTGATGAATTGTGGAGTACCAAGAGAAAGGTTCGTGTGTCATGGGCATCCCCTGTGATTGCAGAGATAGGTGGAAATACGGAAGTTATTCTGGCAGCAGATCCTTGTGTAGCTTCATACGATGTAAATACAGGAAAAGAGCTTTGGAAGTTGGATTGTATTACCGGAGAAGTTGGGCCATCGGTGGCTGTGGGTGATGGAATCGTGTTTGCTTTGAATGAATATGCTAGTCTTGTAGCCATTAAACCAGGTGCAAATCCGGAAATTCTATGGGAAGCATACGATTACTTGTCGGATGTTCCTAGCCCTGTTATTTCAGGAGATAATTTGATTATTGTTACCAGTTATGGAGCCGTGGTATGTTATGATGCCAAGTCCGGAGAAATACGTTGGGAGCAGGAATTCGGTAGTGGATTTTATGCATCTCCAATTCTTGCCAATGGGAATGTATATCTGCTTGACAGAGAAGGGGTGATGCACATTTTTAAAGCTGATAAGGAATATCAGGAGATAGCAGCTCCTGCACTGGGAGAGAAATCAGACATGACACCGGCATTTGCTGATGGAAGAGTATACATCCGCGGAGAGAAACACCTTTATTGTATAGGGAAATAACTATGAGTGAGATTCAAAATATTGTTGACAAGATAATTGCTGAAAAAGGGAAAGATTCTGATAAGGTAATTCCAATTCTTCAGGCCATTCAAGGGAAATTCAACTATTTGCCTGAGGAGGCTTTGAAAAGAGTTTGCGATAGTACTGAAATTACGGAATCCCAGATTACGGGAATCTCAACCTTTTACTCTCAGTTTAGGCACCATCCGGTAGGAAAGCACATTGTAAAAGTATGTGTGGGAACGGCTTGTCACGTAAAAGGAGCCAAGCAGGTTTACGATAGTTTTAAGCGTGAATTGAAAATTACCGAGGGAGATACTGATGCCGATAAGCTATTTACCGTTGAAGAAGTGGCTTGTTTGGGATGTTGTACCATTGCTCCTGTTGTACAGATTGATGATGTGACCTACGGACATGTAGAAACCGGAAAGGTTGCTGAGATCATAGAAGATTTTAAAAATCTTGCTCCAAGCGAAGAAAAGCAGGTACGTGAGCTTACCGAAGATGGAATCTCGCAGGGAGAAATTCGAATCGGATTAGGTTCCTGTTGTATTGCAAGTGGTAGTTCGGGAGTAAAGGAAGAGTTGGAAAGAACACTTGCCGATAACCAGATAAAAGTAGATGTAAAACAGGTTGGCTGTGTTGGTGTTTGCAACCAGGTGCCAATGTTGGAGATTCACAAGGATGGTGAAGAACCCGCTTTTTACACGAAAATAAAGGCGAATGAGGTAAGTGAGATTATTAAAAACCACTTTCGCTCCGAAAATTGGATGAGTCGTTTCAAAAACAGATTCTACAATTATGCCGAGAATTTAACTTTTTCGGATGTTCCGATCAGCTCAAGTAGGTACAATGCAAATGAAAAAGATACACCTATTGCAGAGTTTTTAAAGGGACAAGTAAACATTGCCACTGAATATAGAGGAGAAATTAAGCCATCAGATTTTGAGGAATACAAATCGAAAAATGGTTTTGAGGCATTTGTAAAATGTTTGAAAGAGCTTTCGCCGGATGAGATTATCGCTCAGATAGAAGAAAGTGGATTAAAAGGCCGTGGGGGAGCAGGTTTTCCATCTTTTATCAAATGGAATTTGGTGAAAAATGCCCAAGCCGATAAAAAATACATCATCTGTAATGGAGATGAGGGAGATCCGGGAGCATTTATGGATAGAATGTTATTGGAATCCTACCCATTCAGAGTTATTGAAGGGATTTTGATTGCAGCTTATGCTGTAGGTGCCAGTGAAGGGCGTTTGTACATTCGTGCAGAGTATCCTTTGGCAGTAACCCGCATAAAAGAAGGACTGGAAATCTGCAAGAAAGAAGGCTTAATTGGGGAGAATATCCTTGGTAGTGATTTTTCTTTCGATTTAAAGGTGTTCGAAGGAGCAGGAGCTTTTGTATGTGGAGAAGAAACTGCATTAATTGCTTCTATTGAAGGGAAACGTGGTATTCCTGAATTGCGTCCGCCATACCCGGCGGAAAAAGGTTTGTGGGATAAACCAACCTTAATCAACAATACTGAAACCCTTTCGTTGGTGCCATTTATCATTCGCAATGGCGCAGAAAGTTTCAAGGAGATTGGAACAGAAAACAGCAAGGGAACCAAGGTATTTGCTTTGGCAGGCAAGATCAATCGAGGAGGTTTGATTGAGGTGCCAATGGGAATCACCATTCGTCAGATTGTGGAAGAGATTGGTGGAGGAATTGCCAATGGAAAGAAATTTAAGGCAGTGCAAATTGGTGGACCATCAGGAGGATGTATTCCTGCACATATGGCCGATACAGCCATTGACTTCGATTCGTTGAAAGAAGTTGGAGCCATGATGGGATCGGGAGGATTGATCGTTTTGGATGAATCGGACTGTATGGTGGATATCGCTCATTATTTCTTGTCTTTTACCCAGGAAGAATCGTGTGGTAGATGTACTTTCTGTAGAATTGGTACAAGACGAATGCTTGAGATTTTGGAAAAGATCAAGTCAGGCAAGGGAAAACTGAGTGATTTGGATTTGTTGGAGCAATTGGCCATTAATACTCAAAAGGGAAGTATTTGTGGTTTGGGAAAAACAGCGCCAAATCCTGTACTGTCAACATTAAAGTACTTCCGTAATGAATATGAGGCTCACATTAAAGGCGAATGCCCTGCCGGAAAGTGTGAAAACTTGATTCGCTACGAAATTAACGATGATTGTACAGGATGCACCAAATGTGCTCAACGCTGTCCGGTAGATGCCATACAGGCCAAGCCATATGAATTACATACTGTAGACAATGAGTTGTGTATCAAATGCGATATCTGTAAACAGATTTGCCCGGTGGATGCAGTGGAAATAAAATAGATGAACAGCCATGCAACTTTAGTTCGTGGTATCAGAAATAAAATGAATTGCCATGAGTTTTAACTCATGGATTTCAAAAAGAAATATAATGCCAACAATTAAAATAGACAATCAGACCATTACAGTTGCGGAGGGAACTAGCATTTTAAATGCAGCCCGTTCTGCAGGGATTCATATTCCAAGCATGTGCTATATGGAAGGATGTAGCAATCATCCTACCTGTATGGTTTGTATGGTGAAAAACAATGCCAATCAGCAAATGATTCCTTCTTGTGCTACCAAGGTAGTGGATGGAATGGATTTGGCAAGTGAGGATTCAGAGGTAAAAGAAGCCAGAAAGGAAGCCATTGAGCTTTTAATGAGTGATCATGTTGGTGATTGCGAGGCTCCATGTCGTGTGGCTTGTCCAGCATATATGGATATTCCTAAAATGAATCGATTTATTGCCAATAATCAGTTCGATAAGGCATTGAGAATTGTAAAAGAGGAAATTGCCCTTCCAGGGATTTTGGGATATGTATGCTCGGCTCCTTGCGAAAAAGTCTGTCGGAGGAAAGATGTGGACCAATCTGTATCCATTTGTTTGTTGAAGCGATTCTCGGAAGAGGAAACTCAAGATTATTTGCTTGAAAAAAAGAAGGCAAGCGGCAAGAAAGTTGCAATTGTTGGAGGAGGCGCATCCGGACTTTCAGCCGCTTATCATTTATTGTTGAAAGGACACGATTGTGAGCTGTTTGAAAAATATGAAGGTGTTGGCGGAATGTTATTGGCATCAGTCTTAAATGGTGACTTGCCAACAGAAGTGATAGCAAGAGAAGTTGCTGTTTTAGATCAACTAGGATTGGTAACGAATTGCAATACTGAAGTTTCAAAAGAGAAGTTTGAATCCCTAAAGCAAGAGTACGATGCGGTGATTCTTGCCAATGGAACGGATGGAGAAAAATTTGGTCTGGAAGCTGGAAAGACTGGACTGAACGTGGATGCCGGAACTTATGCTACATCCCATCCAAAGGTATTTGCATGTGGTAGTGTAATTCGAACTCAGAAAATGGCAGTGAAAGCCATTGCTATGGGTAAGGAAGCTGCCTGGTCGGTTGATGCTTATTTAAATGAAGGCAAGGCCAAGGCAACTGAGAGATTATTCAACTCACGATTTGGAACCCTTCGTAAAGAGGAATTGGCTGAATATTTGAAGGAATCGGTTGAGGGAGATCGGGAGGAAGCAAAATCTCCAAAAGGATTTACAAAAGAAGAAGCCATTGCAGAAGCAAAGCGTTGCATGCATTGCGATTGTCGTAAGCTGGACAATTGCCGTTTGAGAGATTGTGCAGAAGAATACAAGATAGATCGCAGAAGATTTGCTCTAGGCGAAAGAAATTCTGTAGTGAAATACTTCAACCATGATTCGGTGATTTATGAACCGGAAAAATGTATCAAATGTGGATTGTGTATTGAAATCGCCGAAAGGCATGGAGAGAAAACCGGATTGACCAATGTTGGCAGAGGTTTTACGGTGAAAGTGGCTGTTCCTTTTAATCAGCAATTGAAACAAGCATTAAGCATTGCAGGAAAGGAATGTGCGGAGGCATGTCCAACGGGAGCATTGTCGCTTCGCTCTAATTAAGAATTGGTAATTAACAATTAATAATATCATCTCAAGTAGAGGGATTGAGATAAGAAATTAAATAATAGCAGCTCCATTCCCCTTCTTCTCAAGGAGAAGGGTTTAGGGGATGAGGAAAACATATGAAACAACTATTCTTAACCATATTAACAATCGCTTTGAGTCTATCATCAATAGCTCAAAACAAACACAACTGGCTTTCTTTTCGCGGGAATGCGCAGTTGAGGGGTATTACTCAAGCAGAATTGCCTAAGAATCCGTCTCTTTTGTGGTCGTACAAAACTGGTGATGCCATTAAATCATCGCCAATTGTTCGTAATGGGATCATATATGTAGGATCGAATGATGGTAACCTGTATGCCTTAAGCAAAGAGGGAGAGTTGAAGTGGAAATTTAATGCGGAGACTTCGGTGGAAGCCTCACCTTTATATCTGGATGGAAATGTGTATTTCGGAGCTTTAGATGGGACTTTCTATTGTTTGAATGCTGGTACTGGCGAGGTGAAGTGGAAGTTCACAACTGAAGGTCAAATTTCAGGATCTGCCAATTGGTTTTACGATAAGGTTAGCAAGCAGAAAAGAATCCTATTCGGTTCTTACGATTTTAAACTGTACTGTTTGGATGCCAAATCAGGAACGAAATTGTGGGAGTATGAATCGGATAATTACATCAATGGAGCAGCATCCTGCAATGGCGAAATTGCCATGTTTGGGGGGTGTGATGGATTTTTGCACCAAGTGGATGTGAAAACAGGAAAATCGAAGAATAAGTTGGATATCCAGACCTATATCGCATCATCAGTTGCCTTGGATGGGAATCATGCATTCTTCGGAAATCACGATGGTGAGTTTTACTGTGTGGATTTTAAGAAAAATCAGGTGAACTGGAAGAAAGAAGGAGCAATTTCTTATTTGGGATCGCCTGCCATTGCCAATGATATCGTGATTATTGGAGCAGAGAACAGACAGGTGTACTGTTTTGATAAGAAATCAGGAAAAATAAAATGGCAATTTAAAACCAGAAACAAAATAGAAGCATCGCCTGTGATTGCTGCCAATGCTGTGGTAATGGCATCGGGTGATGGTCGCATATATTTATTGGATAAGGAAAATGGTCGGAAAATCTGGTCGTATGAGATTGGAAGAGCCTTAATTGGAACACCGGCCGTGGTGGAAGGAATGATTGTGGTGACAGCCATGGATGGAGCTGTTTATGTCTTTGGTGAGAAGTGAAAACCTTCTGAACCCCCCGCGAAGAGTGGTTGACTTAGGCTATGGGCGGCCAAAAAGTGCGCAGGAAGCCATGATTTTGGCTATGGATGCCTAAATATTGCGTATGAACGGCTTAAATATCCGCAGGATGGTATATAATAGGCTATGGACGGATAAAAAGTGCGCAGGAAGCTATGGTTTTAGCGATAGACTATTAAAAGTTGCAAAGGAACACTTAAAATCTGCGCGGGAAGTAGATTTTATCAGGAAAATTAGGGCATAGAACGAAAAAAAGAGATTTAAAAAACGAATAGTAATATTTTAAGGATTCGAAAAGATTACAAGCATGAAAATAGAGTTAAAGCAAATTTCAAAATACTATCAGATTCCGGGCAAGGAAAAGAGAATGGTTCTTGACGATTTATCCTTGAAAATAGAATCGGGTGATTCGATTGCAATTGTTGGACCATCGGGTTCTGGTAAGAGTACTTTGTTGAATTTGATTAGTTCGTTGGATCATGCCAATTCGGGAGTAATTCTTCATGGCGAAAGAGAAATTGGGAAGCTGGCAGATGATAAAATAGCTCAATTCAGAAACAGAAATCTAGGATTCATTTTTCAATCGCATCACCTATTGCCTCAATTGAGTTTAATTGAGAATGTATTGGTGCCCTTGATCCCTGAAAAAGATAAGAAGTTAAAAGTTGAGGCAGAACAAAGAGCTCAGGAATTGATTGATTTTGTTGGTTTGTCAGGTCAAATAAGTCAATTGCCTGGACAAATGTCGGGTGGAGAGTGTCAAAGAACTGCTGTTGTTCGTGCTTTAATTCATCAACCAGGTTTGTTATTGGCGGATGAGCCTACAGGTTCTTTAGACAAGCAATCTGCTGATCAGCTTGGAGATTTATTGGTATCGATCAACGAAAAACAAAAAGTAACACTTGTTGTGGTTACCCATTCAATGGATCTGGCAAAAAAAATGAAGAATATATACAAACTTGATAACGGAAAATTATCTAAAATCTAAACCCACACAAATGAAGAACTACATCTTAATCTTAATGGTATTATCGCTGTTTTCATGTACATCGAAACAGAAAAAAGTAAGCGAATGGAGAGGTGAAAACCGCTCAGGAATTTATGCAGAAACGAATCTTTTAAAAGAGTGGCCGAAGGATGGTCCAAAGCTTCTTTGGAATACAGAAGGTGTTGGAAATGGTTATGGATCGCCTGTTGTTACTGATAATAACATTTATTTGAATGGAGAGGTGGATAGCATTGCTTATTTAATTGCAATGGATTTGGAAGGGAAGATGCTTTGGAAAACAGAATTTGGTAAAGATTGGATGAAGAATTTTATCGGATCTCGTTCTGCTCCAACTGTTATTGATAGTTTGGTTTACGTAGCTTCTGGTTTGGGAGATGTTGCTTGTATCCATGCTGAAACAGGTAAATTGAAGTGGAAAATCAATATGTTGGAAAAATTTGAAGGTAAAAATACACGTTTTGGATATTCTCAGTCTCTTTTGGTAGATGGCGATTTGGTTTTTGCTGCTCCAGGAGGGAAAGAAAAAAACATTATTGCACTGGATCGATTTACAGGAGAAACCAAATGGATCAATTCGGGTGTTGGTGAAATGCCTGCATATTGTTCTCCTTTATTGATTGAATATCCAACAAGAAATGTATTGGTAACCTTCTCGGAACATGCTTTGTTAGCCGTGGAATCGCAAACAGGTAAAACCTTATGGACTCACCAGCAGGATACTACCAAAGGTGATGTAAATGGAAATACACCGATTTATGAAGATGGATATTTGTATTACGTTACCGGATGTGGAAATGGTACTGTGAAATTGAAACTGGAAGACGAGGGTACTAAGATTACTGAGGTGTGGAGAAATGAAGAATTGGATAACATCATGGGTGGTGTTGTGAAGCTTAATGGTAAAATCATTGCTTCGGCACATCGCAAGAAATCTTGGAAGAGTGTTGATGCAGAAACTGGTAAAACCAGAGATACTTTGAAATTTGGTAGAGGCTCGAGTATTGCTGCCGATGGTATGCTGTATTGTTATAACGAGAGAGGACAAGTTGGATTGGTAGAAGTAAGTCCGGAAAAAATGGAATTGGTAAGTCAATTTAAAATTACCAAAGGAACTAAAGAGCACTTTGCTCAACCTGTTATCAATAATGGGATATTGTATATCCGTCATGGCGATGCATTAATGGCATATGATATTAAGACAATTAATAATTAACAATGAGTAATTATTAAGAATCGAACCAAAAGTTGAGGCACTTGTTTTTTAAAATGAATGTTTTCTGTTACTTAAAACTTAGACTATGAGTAAGCAAATATTTATATGTGGTTGTGAGAAAGATGGAAAAATCGAAAAAGAGTCTGTTCAAAAATTGATAGAGACTCTGGAAGAGAAGAATATTGGCTTCACTTATATTGAAGATATGTGTGGTACAATTCTTAAGAATCCAGATGATTTGGAAAGTCTGTACACAGCTGAAGATGCTGTTGTTTTCGGCTGTCAGGCTCGTGCCATGCAACACTTGGTAGATAATACGGGTCGCAGAAATGAAGAACTGGCAACCGAATATCTTCATATTGATGATGAAAAGGAGGAATTGATTTCGAGTTTGGAATCGGGAACAGGTGAACCACTAAAGATTAAATATTCTGATGATTGGAAACCGTGGTATCCGGTAATTGATTATGAACGTTGCAATGGATGTAGAAAGTGTTTGAACTTTTGTTTGTTTAGCGTTTACTCGGTTGAAGATGATGGAAGTGTTGTAGTGTCAGCTTCGGCAAATTGCAAAGACATGTGTCCTGCCTGTGCAAGGGTTTGTCCACAAAATGCCATTATCTTCCCAAAACATGCCGAAAGTCCGATTGATGGAGGAGAAGGCGATGGTTCTGAAAATGAAAAAACGGATATACTCGAACAAATTCAGAATGATGATGTTTATTCGGTACTGAGTGCAAGAAGAAAGAATTTCCAGGTGTCATTATTGAAGAAAGATCAATTGCAAATGGCAGAGGAAGAGCGTCGAGCTTGTTGCAGTGGAGCGGATAAAGTAGAAGAGAAAAAAGAAGAGAAATGCGATTGCGACTGTAATTGCAAGGAAGAACCAGAGGCAAGCTGCGATTGCAAGGATGGTGATTCGAATTCATGTTGCTGTTAAAAAGGAGAGAATGATATTTTCATTAGGATCAAGAATATTACGCACTGTTGATTTAAAGTTGCTTTGGAAATTAGGCTATAACCTTGGCTTTAAAGGCATGAAAGCAGTTGCAAAGCACAAAAAGCGTTTAAAGAAAGGAGAATTGTATCCGGCTTTCATGATGATTTCCGTTACGGATAACTGTAACTTAAATTGCCAGGGCTGTTGGGTAACCATTAATAATACTTCCAAGGGAATGGATGTGGAAACACTGGAAAATATCATCAATTCCAGTAAGAAAAAAGGATCATACTTTTTTGGTCTTTTAGGTGGAGAACCATTGATGTACCCTCAATTGTTTGATGTGATCGAACGTCATTCCGATTGTTACTTTCAAATGTTTACCAATGGAACTTTGCTGACTGACGAAGTGGCTCAACGCTTGAGAAAGTTGGGGAATGTATCTCCTTTAATTAGTGTGGAAGGCTTACAGGATGTAAGTGACATCAGAAGGGGAGCGAACAATGTTTATGGTCGAACCATGACGGGAATAGACTCTGCCATTAATAACAAACTATTTACAGGTGTTGCTACAAGTGTTTGTAAATCGAATTTTAAAGATTTGGTGAGCGAAGAATTTGTGAACTCTTGCATTAAAAAGGGCGTTCATTATTTATGGTATTATATTTATCGTCCAGTGGGAGAGCGTCCAACCACTGAATTAGCTTTGTCGGAAAAAGAAATTCTGGAGCTGAGACAATTTATGGTTGACATTCGTATAAAAGCACCATTAATGATTATCGATACCTATTGGGATGAGAAAGGAAATGCGCTTTGTCCGGGTGCAATAGGTTTATCGCATCATATTAATCCTTACGGAGATATTGAATTTTGTCCGCCAATACAATTTGCAGGTGAAAAAATTGAGGTGGATTCCAATATTCCTGAATTAATTGAAAATTCAAAATACATTTCAGGTTTAAGAAATGGGATAACTGATTGTACACAAGGATGCATTTTGTTGGATGCTCCAGAGCAATTACATACCATGCTGAAAGAGGCTGATGCATACGATTCATCGAAAAGAAGTAAGGCATTCGAAGAATTACAAAAAATGAGACCATGTGCTGGTCATCATATCCCGGGAAAAGAAATTCCCGAAAAATCGTGGGTGTACCGATTTGCAAAGAAATATTCATTCTTTGGATTTGGTGCATATGGGTAAAGTAGAGACGCACGGCTGATTTTGATATAGTGTAGAGACGCACAGCCGTGCGTCTGTACGAGGAAAAAAAAGAAGATTAAGATAATGTGCAATGATATTAAGGAAAGATCAAATAAATACAAACTTGGGTAATGCACTACCACAAACTCCTGAGAAGCTAAAGCAAATCAGGGATTTGATTCGCGATTATGCTGCTGAAACGGAAATCATACCGCCTTTGCAGGAATCGGAGGTGATTTTTCATTCAGGAGAACTAATCAAAATGCATCCTGAATTGTTTCTTTATCAGAAACTACTGGCTGTAATGATTAATAATTTTGCATGGCAAAATATCGTGGCTGGCATTCCTTTCAATCGCCGAATATTACTACTTCCCAAGTGCTTTAGTCATGCCGATTGTCCTGCAAAGTTCGATGAATTGGGCTTATTATGCGAACAATGTGGTCGATGCGATTTGGCCGATATTATTTCTAAAGCCGATGATTTGGGCTATCACACCATTGTAAGCGAGGGAACAACATCGGCAAGTGTGTTACTTTCATCTGGTCAGGTGGAATGTGTAATTGGCGTTGGTTGTTTGCACTCTTTCGAAAGATCTTTTCCTTTGGCTGTAAGAGAAGCTGTTCCATCCATTGCGATTCCATTGTACAATAACGATTGTAAAGATTCCAAAGTTGATGATGTTTGGTTGAATGAGGTTCTTGCCAATCGAAAGGAAAGCAATTGGCATGGCTGGATCGATTTGGATCAGCTAAAAAAATCTGTAAAATCATGGTTTAACAGGGAGAACTTGCAGGAGTTTTTCGATTACCAGGATGACACGGTTGATATTGCCATCAATTGGATTGAAAAGGATGGAAAACGCTGGCGTCCTTTAATGATGACTGCAGTTTATGATGCTTTGATGGGAAAATCAGGAGAGTATAATGAAACAATCCAAAAATTAGCAGTTTCGATAGAGTGCTTTCATAAAGCATCACTGGTGCACGATGACATTGCCGATGATGATGATAAAAGATATGGTAAACCGAGCTTACACAAGGAATTTGATGTTCCGGTAGCCTTAAATGTTGGAGATTTAATCGTAGGATATGGTTACCAAATGATTGCTGAATCAGGGGCAAAGCATATTAAAAGTTTACTAAAGGTAGCTTCTCGTGCTCATCGCGATTTGTCATTGGGGCAAGGTGAAGAGTTGCTTTGGAGATCGAATGGGAAATTGCTTAGCAGAGAAGAAATCATTCGAATCTTTAGTAATAAAACTTCACCAGCTTTTGAAGTTGCATTGCAATTTGGTGCCATCCAGGCAAATGTGGGTGCCGATGTTACCGAGGTGATTTCAGAATATAGCACAGCACTCGGCATTGCTTATCAGATTAATGATGATTTGGATGATTTCAGACAGAATGAAATTGCCAGTGGATTTAATACAGTTCAACCGTCGATGATTTCATGTATTCTGAATGAAAAATATCCTGAAAAGATCAAGGAGTGGAGGCGAAATCAGGACTCAGATATTTTGAAATGGGATGAAACCAAAGAGGCAATGCAAGAAGCAGAAGAAATGCTAAGTGAATATAAGCAAAAAGCCATGAAAAGTCTTTGTAGGCTGTCCAATTCAAATTTAAAGATATTATTAACACGCCTATTGAATAGGATCGTACCTGAATAAATATGACATTGTCTAAAAAATCAATCAATTGTAACCAATTCATACTGGAAAGCTTGCTAAGTGCAAAAGAGGCTTTAAGTGAAGATGCTAAAAATCATATTATTTCGTTTTTGCGTTCCCAAAAATGTGATTCAGGAGGATTTATCGATAAGGCTGGCAAATCAGATTTGTACTACTCGGTTTTTGGATATACACTTGCCTTAATTTTGGATTTGAAATTGAATATAGCTGATGAGAAAAAATACCTGCAACAATTTGAACAGAAAAATCTTGATTTTGTACATTCAGTATGTTTGGTAAGGGCTTTCTATTTGCTGCATCTAATAGATTTAAAGCAAAAAACAGGTTTTAAGTCCACCAAATATTTAAGAATAGGATTTGCTAAAGATCTTATTATAGGAAAACTGGCAAAAAAAACAATGAATGATTGCTCGGAAGTTCTATGGGAAATAGAAAGTTATATCTCTAAGGATGAAGGTTACAATCACAATGCAAAAGACTCAGAACACTCTACCGTTTATGCCAATTATTTAATGTGGACTTTATATCAAGATTTGCAAATAGAAGCGGATTCAATTGAAGAAATTCAAGATGCAAATCAGTCATTAATATTGGATAATGGTTCTTATACGAATGAAAGTAACAGTTCAGATGGGGTAACTTCAGCTACTGCAGCTGGTATGATTATGAATTTGGATCGTGGAAAAAGTAAAGATTGGTTACTTCAAATGAGATCGAAGAGAGGGGGATTCATCGCAGCTAAAGATGTACCTGTTTCAGATCTTTTATCAACAGCAACTGCATTATTGGCCTTGAAATTGTCTGGAGAAAATATGGACTCGTTTGCCGAAAATTCCTTAAATTTCATCAACCTTCATTGGGATGAGTCGGGTGGCTTTTTCGGTAGCATTGCTGATATGTCCTGTGATGTGGAATATACCTATTATGCTCTTCTAGGTTTGGGTGTTCTGTCTTAATTAGGACTGCACCCTTAATGCAAGAGATAACCAATTGCTAAATTGAACCATATCATGATTTCCAATTACAACCACGTACAAAGCCTAAAAGAAAGACTGGACAATCATATCCTTTCACTTCGAAATGAAAATGGATACTGGGATGGAAAATTATCCAGTAGTGCCCTGTCAACTGCTGTAGCAGTTTTTGCATTATGGAAATACGATAAAAAGAAATACGCCTTTCAGATCAACAAAGGTCTGTTCTGGCTGGCTCAAAATGTCAATTTGGATGGTGGATGGGGAGATACCATAAGAAGCAAAAGTAATTTGAGTACCACTTTACTTACATGGGCTTGTTTTTCCATTGCCAAAGATCGTCCTGAGTTTGCTGAGTGCATTCAAAATGCTGAGAATTGGTTGACAGATCGGTTGAAGAAATTGGATCCTGAATCTATAAGTACTGCCATATTGAATCATTATCAAAGCGATCAAACCTTTTCGGTACCTATCCTTTCCATGTGTGCACTATCAGGAAGGTTAGGAGAAAGTGGATGGAAATTGGTTCCACAACTTCCATTTCAAATGGCAGTATTTCCCGATCAGCTCTTTAAGTTTCTGAATTTATCAGTGGTAAGCTATGCCATTCCGGCATTGATTGCGATTGGCTTGGTAAAAGCACAACATAGCAAACCAAATAAGTTAACAAAGAAGCTAAACCAATCCGTAAAACCCAAAGTTCTACAAATTCTATCGGAAAAACAGCCTGGCAATGGTGGCTTTTTAGAAGCTGCACCTTTAACGGGATTTGTACTAATGAGCTTGATTGGAGCAGGAGAGAGAGAGCTTGAAGTTTGTAAAAAGGCAGCAAACTTTTTGGAGCATTCGATTCGTGAGGATGGATCCTGGCCTATTGACACACATTTGGCCACTTGGGTAACATCATTATCAGTAAATGCATTGGATCATAGTTTTTTGTCTGAAATTGCTGATAGAGAGAAGTTTGTTTCTTATTACCTGGATCACCAGTTAAAGAATATTCACCCATTTACAAAGGCAAAACCAGGAGGTTGGGCATGGACTCATTTACAAGGAGGAGTGCCGGATGCCGATGATACTTCGGGAGCATTGATTGCACTACATAAATTGAACAAATACCAGGATATTCCCATTGAGGCAATAAAGAATGGTGTGAACTGGTTAATTAAACTTCAGAATAATGATGGAGGCTTGCCTACCTTTTGTAAAGGTTGGGGGAAATTGCCTTTCGACTGTTCCTGTCCTGATATTGCAGCACATGCCATAAAAGCATTATCTCTTTGGCGAGATAAATTGGATGCTCAGACCAGAAACAAAGTGGATAAATGTATTCAGAAGGCATGGAGGTATTTGCAGAATTCACAATTCGATAATGGCTCATGGTTACCACTATGGTTTGGAAATGAGGACGATTTGCAGCATGAAAATCCTGTATATGGAACTTCAATAGTGCTGTATTCTATAAGTGGTTTAAATCCAGATGTTTTAAAAGGATTACGTGAAGTTAAAAACAAAGCTATTGCCTTTCTGCAATCTGTTCAAAATGAAGATGGAGGATGGGGAGGAAATGCGAGTCTAATCTCTACCATTGAAGAAACTTCCTTGGCAATACGAGCGTTGGCCTCAATTCAAAATCAGGAAGAAATAAATAATGGATTGAAGTGGTTACATCTTCACCTTCCTAATGATTTGAATGACATCAAAGCTACTCCTATAGGATTGTATTTTGCCTCACTTTGGTACTTCGAGGATATGTATCCATTGGTATTTGCAAGCTCTGCATTATATGAAGTGCATAAATCAATCACGAATTACGAATTAATAATTGCGAGTGAGGCATAATGCTTTGAGATTCTCATTAAAAGTTTAAATACTTTAATCTGTTATTGTTAGTTTTGCCACCCTTAAAAAATAATGCAAACACACAGATGAAATATAGAGAATTAAGTACAAAAGAAGCCATTCAAGAAAGAAGGAGTATTCGCAAATTTAAGCCTGGCGATTTTTCAGATGAGATTTTAATGGAATTGCTGGATGCTGCTAGGCTTGCTCCTTCAGGATGTAACTCCCAGCCATGGAGATTTAAAATCGTTCGCGATATCGAAAACAAGAAAAAGCTTCAAGAATATTCATACAATCAAAAATTTGTGAGTCAAGCACCAGTTGTTTTGGTTATTTGTGCAGATGTTCAGGGCTACATTGATGGTCGTGTTTCAGGAGTTCAGGATCTGGGAGAAATAGGAGCTTTCGATAATGAGATTTGCGAAATCTTGAATAAAACGACAAAAGCAAAATCATTATTAAAAAAGGAAGATTTAGCCAAGTCAGTAGCATTTAATATCGCGATTGCAGTAGAGCATATTGCTTTGAGAGCATTGGATTTTGGTTTAGGAACCTGTTGGATGAGGTTAATAGATGAGAAAGCAATTAGCGAACTGTTTGGATGGGATGAGAACCTGTATCCGGTAGCGGTGTTGCCAATTGGTTATCCTGATGAACATCCAAAAGCCAGAAAGAGAATGAAGATGGAAGATTTGATCATCGACTAAGAATAATAACAAAGGCGCGAATCATTCGCGCCTTTATTATTCATTACTAATTGATAGTTATTCATTGTCTACAACTACGCCTATCATCTCCCAAAAGATCTTCTCATCCATTACATTTACATGATATTCCATGGCTTTTCGGTTCTTGCGACCTTTTCCAGAGAATTGCTCTGCATGAGCCGTGATTAGGTAATCTACATTTTTAGAGACTACTCTTTTAACGATTAGTCCACGCTCTTTTACCAACTGTTGAGCCAATTCACGATCGATTCGTTGGCCGTTGATTTTGCAGTTTAAATGACCAGAGAAACAAACGCTCTTTCCCGTCAATGATTTCAATTGTTTTTGAACTCCAGGTGTGGTAATTGGAATTTTAGTACGCTCGTATTTAATTAACAAATCCAACTCTTTTGGAAGAATACAAAGCAAATCGGAGACTAAATGAAGATCATCCATTTCGGCATTTGTTAAAATTTCATCCAAAAGGTAAATGCGAATCAGCTTGCGCAAGTATTCCTCATGAATTTCCATCACCTGTTCTTTCGAGAGTTTGTAGTCTGTTGCCAAATCTACCAGAGAGAAAATCTCTTTTTCTTCTAAAATGCGATCCGCCAAAGCACGATCTAAAACATTCAAATACTGACGAACAGGAACAGAATCTCCAGCACTTGAAGTTAACCTGTTTAGTAAATCGTAAAGTTTGTTTTTCTGGATGTTGGCGATGTTTTTAGCTTCCTTTCGCTTCATGAAGATATTGCGCTCTTTTGGGCAATCTTCAATTTTAGTCAGGTGAAGGAAGTTTTCAACAAAGTCTTCAATCTCGTTTTGCTGAGCGTATAGATTCTTCAGTATGGAGAAAAGTTTTGCTGTTGCCAAAGAATCAGACTTGGCAGAATGGCGTACCGAAAACTCAATATCGTAATAAGTACACAGTTGTTCCAATCGACGCAGACCCGAATCCGGAGCTACCAAGTCGAACAGTTTTAAAGTACAAATTCCTTCCAGTTTAGGCATGCTGCCATTTAGAATTGGTTCTAAAAAGCGAATAGCAAAATCAAAATCGTGAGCTACCAAGGTTTTGCCATTTAAGCGAGAAAGGATATCAGGAACAATTTCCGAAGCCGAAGGAGCATTCTTCACCATGTCATCGGTTATGCCGTGAATTTGAAAGCCTTCAATGTCTTTTCCTGGATGTACTAATGTTTCGTAACTGTCCAGTAATTCACCATTCCAATTCACCGTTTGTATCGCCAGTTCAACCAAATGATCGCCATGTTGTGGCGAAATACCGGTTGTTTCGAGTGAGATAATGGCAAATTGATGATTATAAAGTTCCAGTATTGGATCGTTTGTCATAGTTAGTTTTTATTAGGGTAATCAGATAATACCATTTAAATTTCAGAGTGAGCTTAGGCGAAACTGTGAAATATTAAAATGAAATGCCGATATATAATTAGTTAGGCATTTGGAGTGAATGAACAAATGGCGCATAATAATTAATAATCGGTATTAGAGCAAATATAAAACTATTGAGCGAAAAATGAATTCATATAGTGCCTAAAGTACTTGCCAAACCTAAAAAATAATGTAGATTTGAAACTCAAATTTCGAAGACAATATTAAAACATACACTATGAGTAATTCAAAACAACAAGCACAAGAATTAATCGATTTTATTCATGGAAGTCCGAGTACTTACCATGCCGTTAATAACATCAGAAAGGAGTTAAACGAGGCTGGTTTTCAGGAATTAGATCTTCGCGAAGAATGGGAAGTTGCAAAGGGAGGAAAGTACTTTACAACAAAGAATGGATCAGCTATTTTCGCTTTTCAAATTGGAACAGGAGAGATTGAAGAGGAAGGATTCCAAATGATTTGTGCTCATTCTGATGCACCTGGTTTTAAAATCAAACCAAATCCTGAAATTGAAGTTGAAGGAAACTATATCAAATTAAATACAGAAGTTTACGGTGGTCCGATTCTAAATACTTGGATGGATCGTCCTCTTTCTATCGCAGGTCGTGTATCGGTAAAATCAAACGATCCTTTGCATCCAGAGCATTTGTATGTAAAGATTGATCGTCCTTTGATGGTGATTCCTAACCTGGCAATTCATTTGAATCGTGCAGTGAACGATGGTGTGGCTTTGAACAAGCAGAAAGATATGCTTCCATTGCTTTCTATGATTACAGAAGAGATGGAGAAGGACAACTGTTTGGTGAAATTGATTGCCGAAGAATTGAAAATTGATGCTGAAGCCATTATCGATTTTGATGTGAACCTATTTGAAGTTGAAAAAGGATGCATCTTTGGATTGAATGATGAGTTTATTTCTTCTCCACGTTTGGATGATTTGGCAATGGCTCATGCAGGTTTAAAGGCTTTATTGTCGGTTGGTAATTCAAAGAAAACTCAAATGCTTGCCATTTTCGATAACGAAGAAGTTGGAAGTGTTACCAAGCAGGGAGCAGGTTCTCCGGTATTGCGTCACATCTTGCAGCGCATTGTTTTCAAATTGGGTAAAGATATGGAAGCATTGCACCGTGCCATCTACAGCTCTTTCATGATTTCGGCGGATATGGCTCACGCTGTACACCCAAATATTGGTGAGAAGCACGATCCTACAAACCGTCCGTTTATTAACAAAGGACCGGTAATCAAGATCCATGCAAACCAAAAATATACTACCGATGGTGATTCGGGTACAGTATTCGAAACCTTGTGTAAGAATGCCGATGTTCCTTACCAAAAATTTGTGAACCGTTCCGACTTAGTTGGAGGTAGTACACTAGGTAATGTTTCAACAGGACAGGTTGATATTCGTACCGTTGACATCGGTAACCCAATGTTCGGAATGCACTCTGTTCGCGAAACAGGTGGAGTAGAAGACAATGCTTACGTTCGCAAGGTATTTACTTACTTTTTCGGATTGTAAGATCTACTGAATATGATATTTGAAAGGCAGCACATGGGTGTTGCCTTTTTTGTTTGGAGATATGAATTGTGTTACGTTATGAATACCCTTCAGGATTACAAGTTTTCTATAAGGGAGATCTACATTTCTTCATAAAACCTCTTAATTTCTATTTACCAGAACGATGTAGCTGATTTTACCCTCGATTTTTCTCTTAAAAGGCTCAAAAAAGGGGTGCGGGATAGCAAAAGAGGTCTGTAATAGGTCAATATTGGGGTTCGTACCCTCGACTTTTCTATTCTAGAGGGAAAATTTGGGGTTACGGATAGCAAATTGCTATCTATTTTTTAGGTAGCTCGAATATTTTTAGGGCAAATTAGATCTCTCTGAGGGAAAACTCGAGCTTTAATATAGCAATTTGGTGTGCAAGTAGGGAAAATTTGCCCTAGCAGATAGAAAGTTTGATGTATGTCAATAGCAAATTTGCCGTTGTTTTGCCCTCGGCCGAGGGTCTGGAGAGGAATATTGCTATTTGGGATAGGAAATTTGCTATCCCAGACCCCAAATTTGCTATCGCGGACAGCAATTTCTTATGGTAAGAATACAACAAAGGCCAAATCAGCAATATGCTTGACTTGGCCTTCTTAATTATTGAGTTTTTATTAATACCTGTTGAGGTATTAAACACTTGGAATGCCACCCATTCCAAATACCATTGCAAGTAGAGCCACGGTTTCGATAACCCCCATAGCGGCGATGTACATTCCCGATCCTTGTTTGTCGTCTACAGCCAGGTTAGCACAAGCAGCAGCTCCAACTTTTCCTTGCATAATCGCAGATGCAGCAATAGCAAGACCCACGAAAAATGCCCAAATCATTTGATTGCCATAACTATCAGGATTAAGGTTGGCTCCAATCATCGAATTCATGAAAATCATACCATAAATTACCTGGCTCAATGGCATACCAACCATTGCAAGAGCCAATGAAGGAAGTTTTTTCTTGTCTTTGATGGATTGTTTCCAAAGACCCATTGCGCCCATGGCTGCCATTCCTGTTCCTATTGCCGATCCAACTCCTGCGATTCCTAAAGCGATTGCGTGTCCACCAAATCCTGATACTACTGTTAATAAAGTCATGTTCTTAAAGTTTTATTTGTTGATTTTTATTTTTTTAATTTAAAAGGCTTGTATTCTCTTCCCGAGAACTCTACATTAGCATGTCCGGCATATTCCAGCATGTTTAATCGTACACCATGTACCAATACTGCCATGCCTGCAAGTACCATATTTAATCCGTGTCCCAATATCAGCACGATAACAGCACTTATGCCCGAAACTACGGTTGTAACTCCATCACCAATGGCCATGTTGTTAAAACTTGTAGCCATTAATACGGTTGATAATCCAACGGCATAAAGTCTGATGTAAGAAATGATATCCGAAAATCCATTGATAATGCTAAGGGGCAGATTTCCTATGGAAGAAAGCATTCCTTTAAAGAAATTTGAACCTGTATGGGAAAACAAAGCCACCATACTGATACCTATTGCGAACAGATAGGGGGTAATTGGCTGAGCTTCCAATCCCAGCACCAAATTGTTTACTACGCCAAACAATCCCCATATAATGGCTACCCAACCCAATTGTCCTATCGCTCTAATGCTATTGTTGTATTTCCATGCAGTTTGCAGATGTCCAATGCTTAAATGAATGGCGCCAATTACAAACATCAATTTTTGAATGAAGATGCTATCGCCACCAAAGCTTGCGATTTTCTCAATTCTAAGCTGATTTAAAATTGATATTTCAGCAATGGCCTCAGAACCAAAATAGGTACCCGTTAAAATTCCCCAGATCATGATGGATGCTGAAAGCGTATACATCAATTGAAATTCGATAATGGAAGCAAACTTCTTTTTGCGGTGCACCAGAAAGGTGATCAGTAAGAATACCAATCCATATCCGGCATCACCAACCAATATTCCTGTAAAAAAGGTAAAGAAGATCATGAATATCTTCGATACATCCAGCTCTTTGTAACCCGGAACCAAACCCATAAAATTCATTACAGGCTTAATTTTTTCGGCCCATTTGGCTGTTTTAAATAAAGTTGGAACTTCATCTGCTTCCTCATCATTGGGATCCTGAATTACATATCCCCAGGAATATTCTTCAGCAACCCGAATCAAGTTCTCAACCGATTCTTCGGGAATAAAACCCTTCCAGTATACAATTTGATCATCCAACTTATGACCACTAAACGCTACCTTTTTTAGATCCAAACATTTGCTTTCATCTGCCAAAGCTTTTACAAGAATAGCTTGATGTTGAGAAAGGGTAGTAAGCAAATCTTCACATTGCTTAATGATGGCATCATTTTGATTGATCAGATCCACCACCTCATTTATTCCGTATTCAGGAAGCTTAACTTCAGTAAGATTTAATTTCTGATCTTCATTTTCTGCTACAAAAACAATTTGATACAGCTCGTTTAATTTCCCAACAATGGAAATCTGCTCCTGTTCCGAAATAGCTCGTACATCTTTATCCTTAGCCAAATACAATCGAACGAAAACTTCCTTTTGCTGCAATAGTTTAAAATCATCTAATGCAATATTTCCCCAATCCTTAAACCAATTCAGGTTTTCATTCAATTGCTCTTTTTCTCGTAGCAGATTCTGATATTCTTTCTCCGTGTTCAATACCTTTTCCAGCAAAGCATTTTCATCCTTCGCAAGCTTATCGATTCGATTCGTGTTGGCAATTGGATGGTTTTCCCTGCTTTTGTATTGGTTCAGAATGTTGATTGCCTTTTTTAATTGCTTTACCCGGTTACCAACTTTATCAATAGACCCATCTTTAGGCAACTGAAAAGGAGCAATGTGTACCATGCCCAGTCCACCTAAAATGGTAAGGTTCGTGTTGATATCTCTTTCCGAATTGGGCAGGAACAAGAGTAACTTTTTCATTTTTATAATCATGATACTGCCTCCTCTAATTTTTTGGTTTTAACCACTTTTGCAGTTGCAATTGTTAAGCGCTCATCGTCTTGCAATTTCTGTCCGATTTTTCGGATGGCCATTTTGGCATTGGGAATCCTACGATTCTCGAACAGTTTAACACGAGCTCTCACTTCCATCAACTCCTCTTCCAGAATCTCAATTTGCTTTTGCAAACAATCAATTTCGGCAAGCAACTGAAGCTGTTCTTTCATCAGTTCAATGGCATGGTCCAACCAAAGCGGAGCATCATCATGAATCGGATTTACATTAAAATCCACACGCTCAAATTGTCTTACCCTAACTCCGGCAACATCTACCTGTTTGGTTATAATCTCGTTTACCGAAATAAAATGGTCAAGATCTATCCAGGAGTCATTTAAAACGGCTATCCAGCTTTCGGCTTGCTTTTCGTTTTGCTCAATGCTTTCCCTGATGTGAAGGATTTTTTCTCCAATGGTGTTAATGGTTGCCATTAAGGATTTTTCCATTGCCTCGAAAAGGGGCAGCATTCTTAAGGATACTTTTAATACCTTTTTTTGACGAGCCTGCTCCGTTTTTGTATACTTAATTTTAATCCCTGCCATTACGAATTGTCCTCCTTCATTTTTGGATTAACAATTGCTTGAAGCACCTGTCTGCCTTTTTCTGCCTGGAAGGATTCCAGCCTGCTCAACATTTGCAGTTTGAGCTTGTAAACCAGAAGCTCGGTAAATGTGAAATGCTCTCCTGCTTCGAGAGACGAAAGTTCGTCCCATTGCCATTTCATAATTGCTTTTTCACATACCAAAGGATCTTTCGATACCACTTCATTTGGCAAAACCATTAAGTTTGGGCTTCGTTTCTCAGCCTTTGCTTTGCGGATCTCTTTCACATCTTCCCGGTATTGAAACATGATATCTTTAAATCCCTTTAAATCTTTATTGAATGTATCAACTTCCCTAAAATCTAAACTCTCCAGTTTTTGAAATCTTCCCGTAGCCAATTGTGCTTTGGCATCCGATAAAAAATCATCCATTGTAATGGGAGGGTGTTGAGCAAAACTTAAGGATGGCAGGCTGCATAATAAATAGGTCATGTTAGCCATGATTATTCCTCCCCATTGTGACTTAATAATTCTACCAAATCCTTATTTAATAGTGAGAACAAACCATTCTCTATATCTTGCGAACTCACCACATATTGCATACCCTTTTCCATTTTTGGATGAATTTCAATTTTAGATTCACTCGTTTGTAAGGGCTTAAGCTTTATCTCTTCCTGAAGCGATTGATCAATCAGGTAGTTCTCCATGCTTTGAGCAACTTGATCCGGCACAGCTACCTCTTTGTCGCCAGGAATACTTTTAACAGCAGCATTTAATATTTCCTGCATGTATTGTTCCTGGGTGAATAAATTGTTACACTGCTTTCCAAATATCTGTTTTAGGTGTTCCAGCACCGATACCTTTGTAGCTTCAATCATATCGCGCGAAGCCTGTTTTAAGGCAGCTTGCGTGTTTTGTTGCAGAAGAGCAGCATCGTTCTTGGCTTTTCTAAGAATATTATCACTTTCCAATTTGGCAATTGAGATTAAATCATCGGCCTGTTGCTTCGCATTTTCAATAATCTGCTTTTTTTCTGATTCGCCAGCTTCAATTCCTTGCTCTTTTAGCTTTAATACAATGCCTTCAAGATTTTCTATATTGTTCATATTTGAGTTTTTTTATTGATTTTACTTGTTCCAGTACTGATCGATTAGCTTTGTACTTAATCCGGTTTCCGCAGCATCAAAGTGTTTGCGTAAGATATCCCAACACAGATCCAAAGCCTCTTCCAACTGAACTGGCTTGCCAAATGGCTCTTCTACTTTCTCGATAAAATCTTTCCTGTAGCCAAGTAATTTCTGTGAGAAAGGATCGTTGGCAGCACCAACTTCTGCCGCTTCATAAGCTTTTTCAGCATCAGCCAGTAGGGAAGCCATGGCAGTCATGATAGCCCTGTGATCATTCCTGGTGTCTCCATTAACCTGTTGTTTTAATCGCGATAGGGAACGGGCAAGTTTCAGCTTTCCATTTTCAAGGAAGAATTGCCCTTCCGTAATGTATCCTGTGTTATCAGGTACCGGATCTTCAAGCGATTCCAAGGTAGTGGCCCCAATAATGGTAATGGATCCAGCACCTTCGATATCGGCAGCTACCTCGTATCTTTTGGCCAGCTCAGAATATAAGGATCCCGGATATCCCTGAAGGGAAGGAATCATATCCTGATAGTTGGCAACGTTTCTTAAGATATTCGACCAGTTGGTCATATCGGTAAGCAATACCAAAACATCTTTTCCTTGATCGGCAAACTCGCGGGATACACTCAAGGCAACATCAGGCAACATCAAACCCTTAATTTGCGATTCTCCTGCCAGGTGCGAAAACATGATGGTTTTGTCCATATTACCCGATTTCGACAGCTCATCTTTAAAGTATTGGTATTCGTCGAATTTCAGACCAATTCCTGCAAATATGATCACATCGGCCTTGGCCCCTTGTGCAATTTGCGATAGTAGCTTGTTGTAAGGTTCGGTAGGGCCGGCAAAAATTGGAATCTTCTGCGATTTCACCAGTGTGTTGAATACATCAATCATTGGAATACCTGTCCACAAAGCTTGCTTGGGTACCAAGCGAACCGTTGGGTTTAAGGTATCCAAACGAGTTGACAATTGCTTCTCGTAGATGATTTCAGGACCACCATCGTTCACTTCTCCAATTCCATCGAAAGATCTGCCAAGCATATTTTTCGAAAAGCCTGCAGTTAACGGACGTTCATGAATTCTGATTTTTGTTCTGGTACTTAAACCCTGTGTGCCATTAAATACCTGGAATCTTGTTGAATCTTCGCTAATGTTGATTGCTTTGGCAAAAGACAGACTTTGATTCGAATCCGCATGTAAAAGTTCAACCACATGATTCAATGCTACACCGGGATTTCCTTCTACAGAGATCAAAGCTTTTCCAACCTCACTAATTTTATTTATCTCTTTTCTTATCATGATGCGTATTCTTCTTGTAAAATAAATTGATCGATTTTGATGGCTAGCGTTTCGATTTGCTCTTCATCCTGAGCATAAGTGTTCCATTCTCTCCACCACTGACGTAGATTGTCAAATTTCGATTTAATCATCTCTTTCACCTCTTCATCATCCATTCCGTCGGTTGAATATTGCATTGGTTGATCAATCAATTTTTGTATTGCTTGATTGATAATTTGCAAACGCTCAGGTCGGGTACAGGCATCCAATTCATGAAATGCATCTTGCTGAAGCACACAAAAATCAATGGTTTGACCTTTTTGATACAATTCATATTTCTCTACAGGAACTTTCTTAAGACCAATGGTACTAATGGTTTGATCAATCCCATTTGCTTCATTTAAAATTTGCAAGATCTTTTCTCGGTCTTCCCACGAGATAAAACTATCGTATACCGAAGTAGTATAAACCAAAGGATCAATTGCGGGATATTTCTTGGCATCAGCACGGTCTTGCGATAATCCCCAGAATCCACCTGTTGCATCCATGGTTGCCTGGGTTACCGGTTCCTGAAAGTTACCTCCGGCTGGCGATACGGTTCCAATAAAGGTCAATGATCCTCCTGTTGCCGAATCGGCTCCAGCTCTTTGGTACATTCCTTTGATCTGATCAGGAATATCCATTGGGAATGCTTCTGGTCCTGGAATATCTCCCTGGCGACCACTTCTTTCACGAAGTGCCTGAGCCCATCTAGAAGTAGAATCCGCTAATAAAATCACATTGTATCCTTGATAGCGGTAGTATTCACCAACGGTTAAGGCAATAAAAACACTGGCTTCACGAGCAGCAACCGGCATCGAACTGGTATTTCCGAAAATACACATTCGGTTCATCAAGGATTCTCCGGTTGATGGATCAGATAGCTCTGCAAAATCTTTAAACACCTCTACCGCTTCACCAGCACGCTCCCCACAAGCTGCCATAATAATGATATCAGCTAAAGCATATTTACACAAAGAGTGTTGCATTACGGTTTTACCTGCACCAAATGGTCCTGGATTTCCTACCGTTCCTCCATAACTTACCGGAGCCAATAGATCAATAACTCTTACACCTGTGGAAATGGTTTTATTGGGAATGCTTCGGTCTTTAAATGGGATCGGGCTTTTTACAGCCTGTCTGAATACCAATTTCAATTCGTGTCGAATACCTTGTTCATCTTTAACAACAGCTACCACTTCTTTAATGGTAAGAGATTGTTTATCGATGATACTTTCCAGGATACACTTGCCAATGGTGAATGGTACGAGTATTTTGTGTTCAAAGCGACCTTCCATAACCCATCCAATGGCACTTCCTCCTTTTAAAGTATCTCCAATTTTTGCAGTGGGTGTAAATTCCCACAATTTTTCTTCATCCAATGCTGGTGCTTTTAATCCTGGCTTCAGGTAAGAATCCTGTTCGCTTAAAGGATACAAAGAGTTTTGCAATCCATCCCAGATACTGGTTAGCAAACCTGGTCCAAGTAGTACTGATAATGCATCATTTTTAAACTCAACGGTATCACCAATTCTAGCACCAGTTAAATCTTCAAACACCTGCATCTCTGCAATTCCTGCATCTTCATTTTTGGGATCAGCAGTAATCTGTAATACCTCGGCCTGTAGTTTTTTTCCATCCACCGTAATTTCAGCGGTTTCTCCCATAATAACATCCCCATAGAATCGTGCTTTTACCAGCGAATCTTGTATAGAGATAAGAGTTCCTGTTCGTTTATTTTTCATCATATTGGATTTGAAATAAATTATCAATTACATCCTGTATCAAAATAGACTCAAATAGTTCGTTTGGTTCAAAAAATGAACAAAAAATGAACTTCCTTCTTTGAAGCATTTCGATTTTCAATAATGTTATACCTAGTTATTCTTGCTTACTGTATGGAGAAAGTGTGGGAGGAAATCTCTATAAGTAATTGTAAGCATTCTTTTGTCGCCAATTGTCTTTTGACATAGACAAATATAATTGGATAGATGAAATGGAGATAAAAAATACAATAAGTTTAGTACTTTTTCAGGCTTTTTAACATTTGTTATGGAATCATTCGAATCAGGAAAAAATGTTAAGTGCAGATTATCAGATGCTAAATCGTTTGCGAGAATTAAAGAGGAATAAGTATTTATATAAAACAATTTTTAACACAACTAACTAGGGTATCACTTTAAATGACCGTGTTATAAAAAGAATGACTGCTAGAAAGTTCTTTGCCTATGAGGAGTACTGTAATTCAATTAACTTTTTGTACTGTCCGTTTGATAGCCTCATTAACTCTTCATGATTTCCTTTCTCTACAATTTCACCATGCTCGAGCACAACTATTTCATCAGCTTTTCTGATGGTAGACAAGCGATGAGCGATTACGATGGAGGTTCTACCTTGCATTAGCTTTTCTAATGCTTCTTGCACCAACTGTTCCGATTCTGAATCCAAGGATGAGGTAGCTTCATCCAGAATTAGAATTTTAGGGTCGTTCAAGATGGCACGAGCGATGGCAATTCTTTGGCGCTGACCACCCGAAAGCTGAGTGCCTCGTTCACCAACAATGGTATCGAATTTTTCAGGAAAACGATCGATAAACTCCATGGCATTGGCTTTTTGTGCAGCTTCGAATATTTCCTGATCGCTGGCATCGGGTTTCCCGTAGCCAATATTCTCCTTGATACTTCCTCCGAAAAGAAAAATGTCCTGTGGTACCAGCGAAATCTGATTTCTTAAAGTCGATAAGGGATAAGCGTGGCAATCGAGCTCATCGTAAAACAAACTGTTGCCAGGTGGTTGATGCAGCATTAAGAGGAGGGAAGCCAAGGTACTTTTACCAGCACCACTATGTCCAACCAAGGCCACCATTTGATTGCTTCTAATCTCAAGGTCGATATTATTCAGAACCTTTTGTTCCAATCGGGAAGGATAGGCGAAACTTAGCTTTTTAAGCTGTATGGAACCATTCATTTTGTATTTGGATGCGATCTTCTTGATTTCCTGAATCTCCTCGGGAACTTCATCGTATATTTTAAAAAGGTCTTCGGTAGCTCCAATAAATTTCTGGATATTGGTATACACGTTGGCCAATCCGCTGATGGTTCCACCCACAAAAACCGAATAGATAACAAAGGAGAAGAGGTCTCCTGCAGCCATTTCTCCAGCCTGCAGCAATCTCGATCCTTGCCAAACCATGGCGGCAATGGCACCAAACAATCCCAATATGATAAAAGAAGAAAATGCACCACGATACTTCCCCCGAGTCATGCCCAAATCGGCAATTTCCAAAGTTTTCTTCTTGTAACGGGCAATCTCGAGAAACTCATTGGTAAAGGCTTTTACACTTTGTATGCCTTGCAGGGTTTCCTCGATAATTGTATTCGAATCGGCAACCTTTGTTTGCACCTCTTTGGAGAATTTACGGATAAATCGACCAAAGAACCTCGCGGCTATCATGGTAGGAGGAAGCGTAATCAGCATAAAAGCTGTTAGCTTGATGGAAATCACCGCCAATAGTATGATTCCACCTGTAATTACAATAATTTGTCGAATAAAATCGGCCAGAGTACTGGTCATGGTTTCTTGCAACTGGATTACATCTGCCGATATTCTGCTGTTTAGTTCACCAACCCTTCTTTTTTCGAAAAACTGCAAGGGCAGCTTAATCAAATGGCGATAACTGGCCTGACGCAAGGCAGCTAAGGATTTTTCAGTAACATTTACAAAGAGCACAATGCGAAAGTAGGCAAAGGTTGCTTGCACAATCAGAATAATGGCAATCAAGATAACGGTTTGGTTCAGGCTTTGCCCCAAGGTGGTACTGTTTCCTGTATTCACCAAATCGCCCAACAGTTTTGGGAAAGCCAGACTTGCCAAACTGGAACCTAATAGGAAAAACATCCCTAAAAAGTATTGTCCACGGTAAGGTTTAATGTATTTGTACAAACGCAAAGCGCTGCTTAATCCGCTGCGGTTAATCTTTCCTTTCGGAACATTAGAGGTATCGGTACCGTGTGATCTTGCCATTCTGTAGAATTACTATTTGGTTTTAGTATTATACCATATTAAATATAAAAATGAGCTGGTATAATGCCGATACATATTCAACGTGCTTTTAGAAGTGAAACGCTCTAAAAGCGATCCCGATTATTATCGGGATTGAATAGTAATCGGTATTAATAATACACAAAATAGATGAGATATTGTTTGGTTACAAGCTTTCTTTATTTGGGATTTGAGCTAATCACAAGTCGATTTTAGTCGTGTTTTCCCATTTTCCGTAACCATTTCGAATCCATTGTCAAGCATTGGTTGAAGGCTTTTACGACCCGTAAAATGCCATAGCAAATAGCCATACTGACATTGGCTGATTCGTTCTTGCTTGTATTCATTAAGCATCAATCCTTTTAGCTCTTCCCAATATTCTTTTGGCGAATGCACAAATATGATCAGAGGATTAAACTCTGGGTCAATAAATTCTTTTTTATAATATTCTCTAATTCGTTTTACTCTTGGGAAGCCATATTTCTTGGTGATTTCAATCATTCTCTCGGTATGCTCAGCATCCTTTGGGTTGATGTATTTTTCCCAAATAAGCTTCTTCATTGCATCCGATTCAAATTGTCTGTTAGAGAGCTCTTCCATTTTTAAACTATCCCTTAGGTTTTCAATTCTGTTGGTTTCACACTTATCGAAAGTCTTGTAAATAGTATACTCGCGTAATGTCTGGTCGTAGCCATACATAAACTCCATTTCCTCAACCAGGTTTACAATGTCTTTCTTCAATAGAGAATCTTTTACAGATTGTGAGTAGGTGAGATGGCTTAAGAATAAAGCCAGAACCAAAAGTTTAAATTTCATTATCAATGTTTTCTTAATGATTTGTATCGTATTGTAAGCTCGCGCTCAATCTCGTTGAGCTAGCAGATTACATCCTATGCTCATCCTTTTATTAGGGAATAGTGCATTGGATAAGCCCCTTTAGGGGTTTGGGGTAATTTGCCCCCAGCTACCACACGAAACGAAGTTCGATGAAATCAATCCTCTCGTGTGGTTTTCTAAAAAGGAACGCGATGGAATCGCACACCAGCGGAGGTAATTTGGCAATGTTTATCAATTGGATTCATCATTTAATTTAATGATATTGAATTCACACTACCTTACCAACTTAAAATATTCCAACATTATAAGATTACCATTAAAGCAATCAGGTTTCTTGACGCATGAACAGCTGTTGTCATCCAAAAACTGGATTCTTTTCTTCTTTGAAACACCAAGTAGGTTTTAGCAAGAAAGAATCCCATTGGTAAAACCATAAGACTATACCAAACGCTATAGGAGTAATGAACCAAGGAAAAAACCAGAGAAGAAACCAATAAGGCAATCAAATTGGAATGATTTTTTTTAAATACTTGAATCAATTTAATGGGTAACAACTGACACAACAAAGTTTCAATCAAAGGAGCTAAAATGATAACCGTAATGATCATTTCCAATTGTGAAGACCTCTCAAAATCGAATCCACCTATATCACTATCGCCAACACCTGCAAAATCAAGAATCAGTTTCATCGGAATTGTGAATAGAATACCCAGAAAAGTGGTAGCCACGATGAATTTTATGGGTTTCAATCGTAGCCATTTAAAGTATAATAATTTGATTGGTCTATTGTAATTCTTCATAGTTTATTGCCAGTATATTTCTGCCAAATCTTATTGTGTGTAAATGTCAATTTCTTAAACCTTATTTTCTTTAAAAAAGTCCAAACCATTTCTTTTTCTCAGCTGTATTGGGTCTATGAATATCTAATATGTCTGATACTGCATGCTTGTCAAATCCATCGAATAAGGCTTCAACGCCTTTTCTCATTTTCAACTCAACTTCCTCATTGTAAAGGGGAATTAAGGTGTAAAAATTAATCGATTTTTCTTTAAGCTTTAATTCATGAAAACCTTCACCCAATACAATAGTAGGGAGTAGGAGCATTGTGTTTAACTCAGTATTTTCAGCAAATGGTTCAGCCGGATCTCCATTGGGTAATGTATGTCCCCATCCCAACCAAGTGTCATATTCATGAGGAAACCTTGCCATATATTTTAACCATCTAATAGGCCAATAATTCTTTTCATCTTCAAAATCCTCTTCCGAGATTTTCCACTCTTCAGGCAAGCAGATGCTTAATTCGGCAAAGTTCGCATCTTCCACATCTTTGGGAGTTGTCATGGCCTTGTCGCTCATTCCAGATGTTATCAAAGTATGAAATGGTCTTTCTTTTGTTGGCTTTACCCAATGTATATCAATATGAACCTGGTCTGAAATAATTTCGTGGAATACCGTTTCGATCTTCCCAACGTATTTTTCTATATGATTCGAGATTTCTTCAATAGAAGAATCTCCTGTTGCTGGTTCAAATTCTTTGGGTTGAACATCTTCGTATCTGTAAATGGGTGATCCCGATTCTGATTTTTCCATAGGTTAATTCTTAAATTGCTTTTGATATTTTTAATCTTGGATTAGTGTAGGCTAGGGGCTAAGCTTTACAGTTCAGCCCTTAGGTTTTGTTCTTTAGCTACGAATCAAAAACTTTAATCTTTAACAATGCAACTAGCATAGGTTTTAGTCTTTTCAATCTTTTTCTTTTTTAATGCCATGTCGTAGTATGATTCATCTTTCAAATAAGTTCTGATGAATTTGATGCCCGCTTCTTCAATTTTCTTCAGTTGTTCTTTGCTAATGGGATAGGTCATTGCAAAGCCAGAATAGATTTGACTATTTGATACAAAGGACTGAGGACTTGCATTTTTAACAGAAGTGAGTTCCATGATGGACTTATCACCCAATTTCAAATTCAGTTTGCTCCCTTCAGGGATTAAAAAGGCCTGATCGCCAGGAATGTTTACATAGGATTCCAGTCTATACTCATCGCCTAATCTGTAAAAAGCAAAGGTGAAATAGAAGTTATGCTTCTGCACGATTCGTCTTTCCACTTTCCCCGAAAATTCATCTACTTTTTCGTGGGTATACTTGCAATTTTGTGCATTTGTAATGCTTGCAACTGATAATAAAAGAAATGCGAAGACCAATAAGAATTTTGTTTTCATAGTGTGTGTAGTTATGGGTTAGTAAATGTAATGTCATTATTGTTGGGGCAAACTAATGGGCTGGTGTGGGGGTGAGTTTGCCTGAATTGTATGATTTAAAATTTCATCTTAGTATGATTCAACCTTGAGTATATGCAAAGTAGGCGATTGCGAGTATCGAACTCATCAAGCCGTTACGATATTGAAGCAGGCTGCAATCCTTGAATTTACTACTGTTTCGGCGATTGTTTTATACATTGCTAGGCAAAATTTTCATTCAATTTTTCTAAGATTTTCATCATATAACCCAATCAATATGCTGCTCCCTTGATTGTAAATTTTCAGCCCTCCATATTTTGCTGAGTCATATTTTTCGGCTTGTCCTTCTTCAAAAAAATAGGATTCTGCTCCAATATTTATTCTCCGATTACTGGTAGTATATTCTATTGCATATTCACCGTCACTTATCGGTTTTACATCATTTTGAAGCCTTACTTTAGTTCCAATTCCATTTTCATCCAATCTTACAATACAAAATCCACGCTTAGGAATATTTGCAATTGATATATTCCTTGAAATCTCATAGTTCAGACGCATATAGTCACCTTGCATCAATGAACGAGGGTCAACGGGTGCAAGTCGCAATAAAACCAATTTACCGTCACTTAATATTTTCTCCTTTTCAATAATTGATTTATTAAAAAGAAAAAGTACCAGTATCAAATTAAAGCCAATAACAACCCATTTATACTTTTTCATTTTGTCTAAGTTTTTTGTGTGTAAATAAATAGAATAACAAGAATATAATACCAGATACAAACAGTATTATTGACTTCGTTAACAAAGTATAGTTTAGGTCATAATAATATTGAGAAATGAAATAGATAAATGATATTATTCCAATTACTAATCCAGTTTTGTAATTAACCAAAAAACTAAGAAGAATAATTAACAATGCTCCTGATATAGCTGGTGATAGAGCAGTTGGTATTAAAAATAAAATAGAAAGCGTATAGATTAAATACAATAATTTCGTATTAGTTATCCCAATTATTTTTACAATTATTGAAATCAGATAGATAGTTAAAGGAATGGTAATAATTGACGATGCCCAAATGTGTTTTATCCCAAAATCAAAAATCCCTCTCTGCCCAACAAAGACTAAACCTGTTATCAAAGATATCATTAAACCTATGCGAATTGGGTTATATAGTTTGGAAGGAAATCTTTTATCAGCTAATAATTTTGCTTCATTAAGAAACACATAGGTTAGTAGAACTAATAAAATAGCATCATAAACATGAATCAAACCATATACATCGTTATCAATTATTAAATAAATGAAACAACCATTAATTGTTAAAACCGAAATAAATGAAAGAATATAACTTTTTGTGATGCCGATTGTAAGTAGTGCAATTAGAATTAATAGAATACAAATAGTAATGCCTCCAACATCCAATGCTGTTAAACCAAAAACAATCAAGAATAATCCAATGGCATAAGCAGAGACACTTAAAGTGTCAATAATCAATTTTTTATATTCTACATTCAACCAAATTGCAATACCAGTAAAAAGTGAACCTGTAATAACTAGCCCAGCTTCTGAATCATACAAACCAGCAATTAATAAAAAACCTAAAAAAGCCAGAGTTGCTAAAAAGCCACCTATTATAGAAAGTATTTTAATCGCAATACTCGATTTTTCTTTTTGTGAGTCTGCATACTCTTTTTCAATTTTGTTTTCATTGAATTTAAAGCGATTACCCTCTAGTTTGCTTATATATTCAATATTCTTCCTAATATTTATATCATTTTCCATTGTTCCATTTTTTTTGAATATCAAGAAGTCCTTTAATAAGCAAAGTAACACTTGCAATAATAAACAGGCTTACAATAAAAAACATTGCGGCATCTTCTGATATTTTTATTAATAACGATGAGATGATTATAATAATGCTAAATGGAATTAGTGAAAGATAGAATCCGTTTTTAGTCCTAAAACTATATACTATCCCTGCTCCATATGCTACAATTGACAAAAGTATTAATAGTAAGAAAGAGGATTGATGGTTGTCAAATATACCTATTATTATTCCTATTGTAGAAAATATGATGGCTGCAAAACCTAATATAGAAGTAAACCAAGAAGGTACTTTAATGTCATTGCGAAATTTTAAAAGCAAATGGAGTATCACCAATACTAACGAATTGAAAAGGAAGAGAGAACTAAAGACAAAAACCTCTGACCAATCTGATGCCACTTGCTGCGAATAGAGAACAAAAGTTGTGTTTACCAGAGTCAAAAATACCAACCATAAAGGTGGAAAGTTAGAAATAATTACCCATAAACTAATGAATAATGTCCATCCCAGAAAAAAATCATAAGCATTTGCACCTGTTTGATAAATCTGGCCAAATACAGCAATCAAAACACCAACTAATACTGAGGTTCCAGTCAAAATGATATTTTTAACGTTTAGATTTAGTTTTGAGAACAAAACCACACTTGTCGTTAAGATTATCAGACCTTCAATTAGTCCCATTTTTGTAAATTTATGCAAGTCTGCCCAATTAAAGGCAAAAAAGAAAACAATCCCCGATACTGTAAAACCAACTCCAAGACTTATAAATAACAAATTCAAAAAACCTTTCCACGATTTTGAGTCAGAGTATACTTCTTCCTTAAGTACCTTATCAATCCCCTTTTCAGTCCAATTGCTATGTCTACTTATTATTTCAATATCCTTTCTTTCCATATTTTGTTTTTGACTGTTCAACATTTGCAGGTTGCTGTCTTAAATTTCGCCTAACGGATGGCGCTATGTAACGTAGGCGCCTTAGTTGATTTATGTTTTCATTTTTATAAAAAGGCAAGGTAGCTATTTTAGGATTAGATTTAACTATAACTATTCTAAAATGGCTACTTTGCCGTTGCCCATTAAAAGCTCAAAACCTTCTAAAACCCGCTACCCACCTATGTTATATGAGCGCGTGTTGGCATTTCGTTTTTTTTATTCATAAATACTTTAATTATCACAACCTTCTATGTTTTCTACAATATTTGAATTGGGTAGGTTTAGTTCTTTTATTAATTCATTATAATCATTCAAGAGTTTAGTATCAAATCCATAAAAGCCTATACTAAAATCATCCCCAGAAAATCCTTTATATTTCTTCATGTAGAAATAATCTCCAGCATGACCTGGAAATTCTTCCCTGAATTTTGCGCTTAGTAGATTATGTGCGAATGTATAAATTGAATTCTTTTGTTTTTCATTCATAACTACTGAACAAGAGTCAATCATTTTTTTAAAAGGAGCATTGTAGCTTCCTAAGCTATCCTCGATTAACACCATATTTTCACAATCGACACAATATTTTTGGTAATGAAGGTGAAAATTTTCATCACTTTGGGTTGTTATAAATATGTTCTCCTCATGTCCTCCCCATTCTCCACATTCTGAAAACTTAATATTTAAGTCCATTATTTTCCGAGTTCCACGGTACTTACTGATTTCATATGAAAAGAAATCGATATTCTTTGTCTTTCTATTTTCCATATTATCACATGAAAATAGAACAATAAGAAGAATAATATATATGTAAGTTTTCATTGGGTTGCAGTTTTCAAATGAATGCCAACGGTCACTTGCAAGTTGTCGTTGCGGATTTCGAAGAGCGTCAGTGTCCGGCAGGACATGACGGTCAAGAAAGGAGCAGAGACAACGCGCCACTGCACCCGCAATGCAATTTGCAAATTGTGTGTGCCCTGCATGAGCAAGAGCACACTTATCTGTAAGCTCTTGAAAAAGATCAAATATGCAAATATTTGATCAAAAGAGCTAACAATAAGTATGTTATTTTTCCAGAGGGTGTAAGTCCCTTACTGGCGAGTTGGTTGAGCCAGTTAGCAAGCTGCAAGCTCGTTTCGGGTGACTGATTGAGTGAAGGAAGCAGGACTGCAAAC
>Ga0209379_10000134_pt1 | contig 88947 bp, 101 predicted proteins | sample tdDd001_FD_187124 | JGI IMG/M metagenome (GOLD analysis project Ga0209379, IMG submission 187124) | Marine sediment microbial communities from the Atlantic coast under amendment with organic carbon and nitrate - tdDd00.1 (SPAdes)... | ecosystem: Environmental > Aquatic > Marine > Coastal >...
ATGTGTTCGTAGCGCAGGTGAGCTTCGGTGGCATATTTTTCATGCCAGCATCGAGCCAGTCGTTGTAGCGAGTCTGAAAAGAGCTGACTTGACCGAACGCATCCATAATAGCGACACGGCGTAAGTAGCTGGGGAATTTGTAATAGTTTTTATGAAAATGGGGGTGTTTGATGGTCGGCCTGCTACTTGTAGGATGTATTAAGTCTTCAACAAGTTTAATGCACTCATTTCCGCTCGCCTTTTGTAGCGTTTTCCAACGGGCATTGATGAGCACCATTAGGTCTCTTACATACTTTCGGTAATAAACAAGCGTATCACCAAGCACTTTCTTATCTTGCGTTGAAGTGTTGATTTTTAGCTTATCAGAGCGTATCATTTTCATATTAAATACGTTATCAAGTAAGATCAAATAATGCAACCTAAAAACACACTAAAAACACACTAAAAACACACTAAAAACCCTCAATCACAGCGCTTATAGACTTCATTGCCATGTCGTTTTTGTTATTAAATGGCGCAACAAAGTAATTAACGAAGATATCATGGAGAGAATGCAAGATATTTTTAGTCACCTGCTTGGTAAATGGGGTTGCGAACTCAGTGAGTATGGCGCTGAAGAAGATCATGTTCACCTTCTTATTGAAGCCCATCCTTCGCTAAACTTGTCTAGAATGATTGGCAATTTAAAGACAGTTTCGGCCAGACATATTAGAAAGGAATTTAATGAGCATGTTAATCGCTACTTCTGGAAGCCCTATTTCTGGTCGAGAGCCTATGCGGTAACCACAACCGGCGGCGCTAATTTAGAGAAAGTTAAAGATTATGCATTATCCCAAGAAAAACCGTCAGCCTAGACTAGCGACTCATTCGTAGAATGCGGCTGACATTCGTTCAACAAACGCATCGTAAATGACGACATTATCTGGAAAAGAGCACCAAAGTAACTTTGACGTGGCAGAAAGCCACTTACGTGGCACTACGTTGTAAAATTCCGTCATCATCATTGTGAACATGCGTTCTATACAATTGTTATCAATGGTGTCGTGCTGCTCGGTGATAACATGGATGGTAGAAAGGTACCTGTCGACGATAGCCTTTCTATCTTCAGATGTTATGCCTTGGAAAAGGCCATAGTCTTTCATCCAAGAGTGAACGAGGGCGCTGTCTTTTTCGGAGAAAGAAAGCATCTCTTTCATCTCATTGTCTTTGTGAATACCTCGCTGCATGGTGCAAGCCACGTGATAATTGGCATCAAAGAAGTTTTCCAGACTCAAGTTAACTCCTTAAAATCGTTACTGCTAAGCAGAAATGCCATGCAATGAAAGACGTATTCTGCCTGTCATTTCGTCGATATCTACAATGTCGACGGTTAACATCGTGCCAGCGTCCAGCAGCGATGGTTCACTTGTGTTGTCAAACAACTCATCAAGCGGCAGTGCACCTTCGACTGGCGTACCCCCAAGTGACAAGAAAAGCATTCTTTCTGAGTTCCCTCTCACTGTTGCTGGAATGGCTTTTTTAGATACTGGTGGCTGCTGCGCCCACCAACGTGCACAAAGCATATCAGAGCAGCTTCGCTCAGCGATGTTTGCATCATAGCTCCTGGCGCTCACATGTTCAGCGTCACATTCAGAGAAGAATACCGCTTCATGCTCTCCTAGCTTATGCTTTATCAACCTGTGAACGACAATGTCGCCATAACGTCTGATTGGCGACGTGAAGTGCGTGTACTGTGCTTTGCTTAGACCAAAGTGAGACGTTGCTGTTGTAGAGTATCGCGCAAAGGTCATTGCGCCTCTAAGCAAACGGTCAAAGTCTTTGATGTCTCCACCTGCAAGTTCTATCGCCACTCTTCTTGCGTTGCATTCAGCGCCAGAACTTGACGTGGTCAACGGTTCAAGCCCGTAGTCTTCAATTAATTCATTAAGTTCATCCAGCCCCTTTTCTTGGAGCCCTGGGTGGTGCCTATAGATTGCGGCATCATAATGTTCTTCGAGAAAAAGCGCAGCGGCAACATTGGCGTAAACCATGGCCGACTCAATCACCTGATGGGCTTTCAAAGGCTTGGTTGCACCGAATCCTGAAACGTCACCCTTTGCGTCAAAATGAATAATCGGCTCTTCTCGCTCAATCACCATAGTGCCATCTTTTTCGCCCTTTTGGCGACTAAGCAGATCAACACTGTAGAGCGCAATCAGGTTCTTGATATGCGGCTCTTCCTTTTCGGTTGGTGGTGATAGAGTTTCAAGCTCCATAAGTTCTGCAACACGCTGATAAGAAAAGCGGTGAGCTGAACGCACCTTGCTGCTCATGAATACGTAATTCTCCAACTCGCCGCTCTCTGAAATAGTGAGATGCGCAGTAAGTGCATAACGCAGCTTGTTGGGCAGCATAGAGCACAGCGTGTGAGAGATGGTTTCAGGTAGCATGGGGAAGCTCATGCCCGGTGTATAAACCGATGTAGAACGAGAAAATGCATCTGCATTCATCTGCGTGTCAGGGCTTACAAAGCGTGACACGTCAGCGATGGCAACCCAAAGATCATACTTCCCATCACTTCGAGGCTCACAGTAAACAAGATCATCTAAGTCTTTCGACGATTCGCCGTCAATAGAAACAAACGGGAGGTGAGTCAGGTCAACAACACTTTTATCGCCCCCAATACCATTCGCCATAGAAACAGCTTGTTCTGCTTCACGAATAGCTATATCAGAGTGCTGTAGAGGGAAGCCTTGAGACTGCACGGCTCGTGCCCTAATCCGCTCAACCGGACTAGGCTGCTCAAGCACTTTTTTAACCAATATCTCATGAGGCCTATTGCCGCTTGGTGATTTTGTGATGTCCACAACAACCCATGCACCGTCGCTAAATGGATCGTCGCCAGATTGCACCGTCACGGGGAGTGTGCACGTCTCATTAAGGGTTAACTGCCAACTCTCACTGTCATCACTCAATGTCAACTGCCCAGTGATTTGTGTCAATAATGACTCACGTCCCACGATGCGAGCGGTCACGCCACGCTCATCGCTTGTTCGAGGCACCGCGATAACGCGCTCTCCTGGGAAACATCGTTCCATATCCGCATAGGTAATAAACCAATCAGCCTCTTCACCGTCAAGTGCGAGAAAACCAAATCCCTTAGGGTGGCGAACGACAGTGCCGATACGCTGAATATCGAGATTGGCCGTGACAGCGTCACCCTCCAAACAAAGTTGCCCGTCACGTATCATAGCATCAATGCGAGCTGATGTTGCTTCGGCATTCTCTTGATTTGATAAGTGGCGGATTAGCTCGTTGTGCGTGATAGGCGACCGTGAGGTTACCGTATTGATAATGTCCATTCTTTCAGGGACGGTGTTTGATATATTCATATTTTTATTTTTTCCTTTCATAGGGCATATTTTGCACTAATACGAAGGTTGGGTCAACGCCTGAAGGCAATTATTTTGGTTTTATTATTGAGGTGCTGTGATATAATAAATAAAACAAAGCGAATGTTAGGATAGAGAGTAAAGTGAGCGAACTAAGATATACCAAGCAAGATTATGCTGAGGTGAGGGTGAATGCGAAAGGTAAAATCACCACTGAAACCAACTGTCCTGCACTGTCCGCATGGCTGCATAAGTTTGTTTTTTATCGCCACGACAGAATAGATACGACCACTTTCCCGCACACACGAGCGCCCGAGGAAGAGTCGCTGTATGAAGCTATCCTTTCAAGAGCTGTTAGGCCCGAGCTTGTTGTGTTTAAGATAGGCGGCGAGAATCTCTTTGCAAGGAGGCAAACTATTCGACGCGGCGTGATGTCTATGCGGTGGAGTAAAAACGAAGACGACTTTGAAGTGGTGTATGACAAAGGTGGGCGTAGCCTCGCCGTTGTGACAATGAACACATTGTCAATTCGTCCTATTGTTCCCGCCCCAAAGCACTGGATTTCGACGCTGGCGCACGGCGAAAAGACGCTGATAAAAATGTTAGACGATGACGGTGTAGACACACGCACATTCAGCGTTTATGTAAAATTTGATACAGAGGGATAACCTGTGGCGAGATTAATAGATCAGCAAAAAGAAGAAGAGTCCATGGGGCAAGGTCGGTGGGTCCGTGTTGAGGACAGGCTTCCTGCCAAAGGCGTTTATGCGTGTAAGGTGAAAGGGAGTATCTTTGCAAAGCCCGGAGAGGTGAAGATTCTACCTAAAAAGCACATTGGCGGCTCTTGGATGGGCGGCATTCGTCCTTTTTCAGAAAAAGACATCGTTACGCATTGGTGGGAGAGCGACTCGAAGTAAGGTGCGGTGTCCTCATTCACCTTACAAGGAACCACACTCCCTATATCATACCATCACCGATGGCGCTATGACCTTTTGCAATAGCATCCTTTGGCTTCAAAAGGGATGCTTACACCGTGATTGGCGCTGGCCGACATGCCAATAAAGGGTGTGGCAATGCCAGTGTTACTCGCGCAATTCGCCCCCTCACCATAAGGCCCTATGTAATTAACGCGCCCAGCACGGTCTGTAATGACCAGTGCCGGCGTGCTGGGTATCCACTGCTGAACATCCAAAGGGAGTGACTCATAGTTCACGCGAAAAGTAGGGGTGGAATGACGGTTAGCGAAACCTTCTATCGCGTTCACGTGACGGTTCGATACCATCTGACATGGACACGTATTATCGACGACATGCAACACCATCGAGCCAGAACCATCACCGTTGTGTGTGATGGTGGTAGTGTTATCAACCCACTTGGAAAATGAGTTATGCACCTTGCTGTCAAAGTCAGGGTCGAGAGTGGCTTGATAAAGAGCGTTGTCGGCATCAAAGCGTGTTACTGTGGTGGCACCTGTGAAGAATAAGAATGCTACTGCACCTATTATCCAAAGCGCCACTCCAGTCTTGATCAACACCGTTATCATTGGTTTACAGTAAATCGCATAATTTGTTGTGAAAGTGCTTCACTCGCTGATGTCAATTTACTTGTCGCACCAAGCGCCATCTCAGACTCATGTCTTTGCTCATCCATTGATGAATGGATCTCTTGCGTTGATGCTGAGATGTCCTGAGAAGCATGAGCCTGCTCTTCTGTGGCTTGCGTCACCGCGCTAACACCATCATCCACACGCTTTATTTGCTCAATGATATTGCGAATATTTTCACGTAACGCTTCACTTTCAGTGCAATTAGTCTCCATACCAGACAAGCATTCGTTCATCGTAAGTACCGCATTTTGAGACTTTTCAATGAGGACGCGTGTAACGTCGTTAATTTTTTCGGCGTTCTCTCCACTGCGAATGGACAATTGCCTTACTTCATCGGCAACGACAGCAAACCCTCGGCCATGCTCACCCGCACGGGCAGACTCAATGGCAGCATTAAGCGCCAGCAGGTTGGTTTGATCTGCAATGCCCTTGATGATCTCCATTTCTTTCTCGATGCTTAGGCACATCTCAGACAGCGCGTCTATCGTGTCCTTTGCGGTTTGCATTTGCATGGCCAATGATTTTGTTCGCTCAACGCTATCATCAACACGTTCGTTCACCAATTCTGTTTCACCGCGACAGTGCTCAGAGGCTTCGCCAACAGATGCCGCTTGCGAAGAAAGCTCTTGGTTTGTTGCTGCCGTTTCTTCTGTCGCTGCTGCAATTGTAGAGAGGCGCATGCCATTTTCGTTTAATCCTCGCTCTATGGTTTGCATATTGCCCACCAGCGAAGAGGTTTGCTGAGTCACATCCACAACAGCGCCATTAACGGAGTGAAGTAAGCCTTTAATTTGCTCCACCAGTTGGTAAAAGTCATTATCACATGACGATTTTTCTACCACCGTGAGGTCAATGTAGCCTGGCTTTGCAGTCATGTTGCGTATTGTTTTCTCAAGATAAAGCCCACGCTCACTGCTCTTAAGTCGACTTTGTGCAGTTAGCATAAGTATGGTCGCTTCACTGATGGCAAAGAACGCATGGATGGCAAGGATCCCAAAGGTCAAGTGACCATTCTCAAAAATAAAGGTGTTGGTGCCTGATGATTGCATGAGGAAAAAGGCAACGTGGTGCACCAGTGCAACAAGTAATGCTGACAGAATAACCGCCCATCGCTGGTACATCGCAACAATAGCCAATAAGGCAAATAACTCAAAGTGTAACTCCGTAAGCCCATACCCAAGATGGATATGCAGCGCCGTGTTGAGCATTGTTGATATGGCGACAATGTGAGGTGTTGCTGAATGCGAGGGGGCAGCAAAAATAGCGGCAAGCCCGCCGGCAGAAATAAATAGACCGCCAGCGATACCGATAAGTAGATTGCTGTCAGTCCACATGACAATGCCGCATGTTAGCAGGATTTGAAAAAGTATAACCCAAATGAATATTCCGTTGGCCTGTTTGGTCCAAGGAGTCATAGTGCTCTCTCCGTAGTAGGTGGTGTGTTAGTAGCATTATTGGATGCAATATAACAAATTAAAGTAAAGTGTTCACTCTGTATAACATTAAACTTTAGTATAGGATTGAGAGTTGTTCAGCAAGGAAAAGCAGAAAAGGCCGGATATTCCGACCTTTTTGGCATTAATGTGCAATCCTATTAAGCGAGGTTGCGCTGCTGAAAGCTTACTGGCGTGTCACTGAGAGATTGAGCTTCATGTCATTGTGTTCGCATTCGAACGTACATGGTAAAACAATGCTACCAATCTTCATGTCTTTTAAGGTTGCGTTATCAAGGCCTGAGCCCGGACCTAAAGGATCCATTCCCATTTTTATCTTAATCTTAAACCACAGCTGTTTGAAGGCGTCCTCATCCAGGTTATGTTCGACCAGCAGCTTACTGTTGTCTTTACAGATGGCAATAATAGTCAACGTATTGATGTCTAAATGAAGCGATTTCCACTTTAGGTTATACATTGTAGCGAACAGGTTATCATCCTTCATTAGTGTCGGAGTAAGGTCTGGCTCATCCATATACTCAGACAGTATACTTTGCAACCATTGTGGGAATTTGAAAGCGTGTTTACTCATGGTTATTTTGTCCTTTATACTAAGAAAAGATAATGTCACGCAGAAAAAACTCTGCGCGATGTTGTTAAGCTGCGTGGTTCAAAATAATATCATTGGCTTCACTTGAACCATAGGCGCAAAGCGAGTAACCACGCGTGACGATGCGGCCAGCCTTTTTATCTTGTTTGTTGAGATGTTCCATATAACGATTGTAGTCTGCGCCAAATTCACCTTTATACATCGTTTTCGCTTTCATCTTGGCAAACTCTAAATCTCGACGAATAAGCTCTATAATTTCTAGGTTAGTTTCGACATACCACGCTCCACTTCTTTTCAACAATGTACCTATTTGCTTCATCTCTTCATCATCCAATTCGCTGGATACACCATTGTAATGATGTGGAAGCTCGACTACAGCGCTGCCAAGTTTGTCCATAGACTCATTTACCCAACGACATATCGCGTACTTGGGTGCTTTGTTAGATGCGGCGAAACTCTGCCTCGCTTTATCTGCGGCTGCGCGCGTCTTCGCGATGGGAACTTGATGAAAAATTTGAATTTTCTCGCCAAGCAGCGTTGCGTTGGTTGGTTTTCCCAATACTAATTTTGATACACTTACTGTCATAGCAACCTCCGAATTTTGATTTTATTAGTGTATCAGACAAGCCCTGATAAAACAACCTTAAAGAAAGAGTAAGGCATGTGTTTAAAAGGTTGAAATTTGACTCTTTTTGTGGTATCTTCGAGTTAATTTTGGTTTAAAAAGGCAGAGCTATGATTGTTTTTCCCGTTGTACATATCATGAATTACGCGCAAGCTGAGCAACAAGCAAACATTGCTTTATCATGCGGTGCGGATGGTGTTTTCTTTATTCATCATGGCATACTTGGTGATGCCCTTACATTGCGTTTGGCGAAGGATTTCAAAGCGCTTCACCCATCAAAGACGATAGGTGTTAATCTGCTGTCAATGGATGCAGCAGAGGCGGTCAAGTCAGCGTTCGAAGCTGGCATCAACGACATATGGGTTGACCATGCCGGTGTGCATTCTGAAAAAGGCGAGCCGGCGCTTTTGCAGTTTCTTGCAGGTATGGCTAAGGCGCATAACCTCAATATCCACGCTGGTGTAGCGTTTAAATATCAGCGCCATGAACCCATGCCAGATGCCGCAGTCAAGATGGCGATGGAACACAACCTTATACCGGTAACAAGTGGAAGCGGCACCGGCGTTGCGGCAGACGTGGATAAAATTGCCACAATGGCTAAGGCGGCGAATGGGAATTTAGGCGTGGCGAGCGGTTTGAATGTCGAGAACATTGAACAGTATCGCCCGCATATTAACTATGCTTTTGTTGCCACTGGCGTCAGTGTTAATGATTACGAATTTGATGAAGAAAAGCTTTGTCAGTTTATTGAAGTCGCTCACAAGTAAGCTGTCGCTTAATAAGAAATGGAGCTCTGACCTGGCGCTATAATTAGTGTCAGGTCAGCAGTAAAAAGGAATACCTCAACTTAAGGCTCTAAAGCAGATAGGTCGGAGTTAACTGTGTCAATATCTGCGTATGGGATGATGTCCGTGTTAGTAGACTCAGCATCAAACTGCTCGTCATAAGGAAAAACGTTCATCGTCTTTTCGTCAACGTTATCAGACCAAACTTTAAATATCTTTCCTGATTTGGTTTTGCAATACAAATTACTCATCACTCATCGCCTTTTTCAAGTGCTTTAACAACACGTTCAAATTCATGTGAATCTCTGCCGCCCGCTCCGCATGAACGAAGCATCCTTTTCGACTTGTTGATGGTATCCTCGCCGACAATTTCAGCAATGGTCTCAATAAGTTCAAGCGCTTTCGGATTATGAGCAATCAACGATTTTTGATAATGCAGTGTTGCAATTACATCGTTTGCTTTGAGAGTTCGCAATATCCGTTGAAAATCGGGGTGACTCGGGTTGTAGAATCGGTGACGGTCATCTCTGAAGACAGACCAGGTGTGTTCGTTACCCTCTTTGTCTTTGACAGTAAGTGTGTAACTTTCATTGCATAGCGTCCCGAAGTGAGGCTTGCCTTTCGCGTCAAAGAAGTACACCTCAATGTTATCTATCTTGTTGTTATAGATAGTATCAACAGTCCAATATAGCGGTGAGTGGTTTTCAGCGTCCATTAAATATAATCCTACTTTGTTATATTGTTATTGTATCAGAACCCTTGGTTTAATCAACACAAAAATGACGTGCTTTGTCATTGGTATACTTATTGCTGTATAAAAATCAAACAACAGGGAGTTGTGCAACATGTATAAGAGTAGACAGATACAGCAACTCGTCATTGTGACAATGCTCTCATTGTCATCAAGTGCGAGTGTGGCGTTGGTTGAGAGATGGACGCTCAGTGAACCTGGTGCTAAAGCTGATGGTTTTAGTCAAAGTCAAAAAACAGCGCTAAACACTAATACGAAATCAAAAGGCCGCTTTGATAATTTGATATGGTCTGGGGACTATAGCGTACAATGGCAAGTAGGTGAGAGATACGGCGAAAAAAGTGTAGCTTGGTGGGGAGATTTCCCACAGGAGGCGCTAAATCAAGTTGCAGTCTCTTTTGATACTATACAAGGTTTTCCCTATACAGGTTATCATCTTGATAATTCACGTGTAGAGAGCCGCTCTGAATTCAACCCGCTTCACTGGCAAGTGAAAGACTTCAATGTTGCCTTTGGCTCTAGGTCTACAACGGGAATAAGTAGCACCATCGTTGACATTGGTGGGCTCACCAGTGATGAACATGTCTACTTATATAGCAGTATGGTGAACCAAGACGAAGGCTCATCTGTGCCAGTAAAGGCATCAATAGTGCCTTATCAGGGTGCTGTTATTAATTTTATGTTGCTGGCAGCTATAGCTAAAATGTTGATTAATAGATGTTTTAGTTCAACTTGCGGCGCCAGCCTCACAAAAGTTTCCAAAAAGGAAACCTTTTTTTAGTGACAAAGTTAAAGTTTGTGTTATTATACAAACATCAAAGGCAAGCAAGCCTAAACGTAATAAATTTTAAGCGAGATGAACATGAACTCTTTTAACACTTTTTATTGGTATTGTTTTAACAACTGACGACTTCCCTACCCGGGGAAGTCCCGGGTGAAGAATGTCGGTGCACCAAAAAGGCTCGCGTTCATTTCCAAGACACCCGGTTAATACCGGGTGTTTTTGTTTGTGTTGAAAATGTTTTTGGGTAAGTATACAAGCGGTCAAAGTAAGCAGACTGTAAATCTGTCGGCTCAGCCTTCGAAGGTTCGAATCCTTCCTTGCCCACCAGTTAGAGGTCGTTAAGAACGATGTAAATGTTAGTTTTTGCGCGCATGTCCGAGCATGGTTAGGTCGCTGGCTGCAACCCAGTATACGGGGGTTCGAATCCCTCTGCGCGCTCCAATTTATAAGGGTGTAGCTCAGTTGGTAGAGCCGCGGTCTCCAAAACCGAAGGTCGGGGGTTCGAGTCCCTCCACCCTTGCCAATTTTATGCAACAAGACGTAGAGGAATAAGTGATGTCGGTAAATAAGAAAAGCGTACAAGCAATAGTAGACCGTCTTTATGCCAACGGTAAAACGCCACTTGATCACTTCGGCATTGACGGTGCCAAAATAATCGAAGTGGAACGTCGCCACCCGGAAGTGGCTAAGCAAATCCCCATGAGCAAGCGGGTAATGTGATGAATATGGGCGCAATGAAATTGGATGATATGGCGATGGTCAGGTTGGCCAAAGCCATAACCAAATCCAGTGCTCCAACGCTGGCACTGGTAGCGTTAATGAAACGGCGTTGATAAAGATTTTTTGCCGAGGTAACTCAGTTGGTAGAGTGTTGGATTGAAAATCCAATGGTCGCGGGTTCGAATCCCGCCCGAGGCACCAATTTACGGATGTGTATGCAAGTGGCCAAAGCAGCCTGGCTCTTGATTTAATTCGTAACAAAACTAACATTTAACTTTGTTATTTCCGAAAAAGGCTCAAGCTGCCTTTCTTGCTAAACTCTTGATGTAGATATTTCGTGCGGCATTTATGTCGCGATCTACACTAAACCCAATCCCTTTGATTACTTTTTTACCACCAAGTTTTTCGTCGATGGTACCATCCCAAGACCGTGTTTTGGAGGTATAGGACTCATTAACATCAACCACATGCTTGCCGTATTTCTTAGCATACCACTTTAAACGCATCTTGAATTTGTAGTGGGCTAGATCAAGCATTTGCCTGCATGTATTGCGACGAATAGTGCGCACTTTTCCACGCCGCCTAACCATGTTTTTGGTTTCGAAAGTGGGTAGGAATATGACATCGTAGTTGGTCACCAGATAATGTGCCGTACGGTTGTGTACGTCTAATAAGATGTCATCCTTTTTGCATTTCAAGGTGTCTATTAGACGGTTGCAATGCCTGATTTCATCCCTTGCCCATTGCGGCATATCTTCAAACAAGACGCCTTTTTGGGTATTGAGGACTTTTTGCTTTCGGCTAATTAACTTATCCACTTTTTTCATAAGTGGATAAAGTCTTTCTTTAGCCAGGTTTTCACCTATTATTAGCGCCTCTTGGTCGCTATAACAGGTAGCGAACGTCCGCACTCCTGGATCAACTGAAATACACTTTACGTCACCTTGGATCTCGGGTTGCAAAGGGATTATCTGTTGAACTTGGATGAACCATCGTCCATTTTTAAAGGTCACTGAGCAGCTTTTATTAAAGCATTCCTCAGGGACTTTTTCGGTTAGTTTTATCTTGCCTAGCGCTTTAACGCAGGGGTGTTGACCTTTTGGGAAACGATCGAGCGCAAAGGTTTGTTCACTATCCTTTCTTGATTTAAAGCTTATCTTTGAAAAGCCGGAGGACGCCCCTTTTAGGGCCTTGTTTTTCTTGCAAACGCTTTTAAACGTGGCCTTAGCGGCAAGCACGCCGTTATCGGCAACAAGCGAGTTATAAGCTCGGTTAGAGGATTCAAATTCAGGTTTGGCTATCGCTTTGATCTCAGGCCTTAGATTTCGCCAATTGCCCTCATCGTCTTTATGTTCATCGTTTATGTACTGTTCGACAGCGAGGTTGTATGTCCGTCTAAAGAGTGATAGCAGGTCGAAATAAGCGCGCTCATTTTCCGGGTAAAAGCGTATCTTTTTTACGGCGATGGCGCTTTTTGGCTTCGGCACTTCTTTTGCCGTAGTGGCTATTGCAGAATGAGGTAATAAAACCGATAAGCTCGGCGGTGTCGAATTTTTCAGTGGGACCAGCCTTTTGATCCAGCACCTCGATCCCTCCACCTGATAATTCGATGATCCATTTGATAAGCTCGAAGCCGGAACGGGCAACTCGGTCTTTTGAGGTAACCACAACATGGACTGAATGTCCTTGCACTGCTGACTCCAAAATGGTTTGCAGTCCTTTTCGTTTAAAGTTGAAAGCACTGGCAATGTCACTGATGAATTCGGCGTCTGGGTACTTCTCTGCAAGGATTTCTCTTTGGGTGTCGATGCTTGACTGTTGCTTAGCCGAGCTGACTCTGGCGTAGCAGAACACTTTGTCCTGACTGATAAAGATCCGTCTGTGGCCGCCATCAGTCACCTTGACCTTCGGGTAAAAACCAGCCTCTACCTTGCGGCGAATAGTTTGGGCATGGACACCTTCCATTTTGGCTAGCTTTTCTGTTGAAACCCACATTAAAGACTCTTTCTGCTCATTAATTACTGACAATATACAACACAAAAAACCATAAAGTCAATCTAAATGTTAGTTTTGTTATGTATTTTATTAACTGTAAACCAGGTGGTTAATCCTTCGGAGGTTCGAATCTATCCCGCATCCACCAATTTGAGCGTTCACGCAAAATCGCGATTGCGTGGGTATAACTAACCTAACGTCGATTTCAGGCATGGCGACCTGTCACTCGTTTGTTACGCGCTCCGGAGTGTGAGCACTCAATATATTCTGCTGCGGTAGCTCAGTTGGTAGAGCATTGGATTGAAAATCCAAGTGTCACTGGTTCGATCCCAGTTCGCAGCACCAATTTGTGAAGCAAACACCTTGTAAGCCTTGGTTGATATATGCATATCTTGCAAATCAGGATTTTGAAAGATTGATATAGTTTTGTATTTTTCGTCCAACAAAAAATGAATACCAAATTGCCAAAATGAATGTTATAGGTAGAGCGGCTTGATAAATTGATGAGACCTGAGCGCCCGCGCCTAAACTGAACATGGTTAAAGTAGAGAAGGTGTTTAGAACAAGAGCAACGCCTACGATGTGAATTAAAGCGAAGTCAAATATCTCTTTCCATTCATTTTCGTTTTGGTTAATAATAACGTTCGTGTTTCTCATGGAAGTCTCTCTTTTATTTTACAGGAAGATGTTTATAGAATCAATTCTTACAGTTTCCAGACTTTGCAATTAGGATGGTTGTTGATAAACAAAAAGTAAAAGACATCGCTGTCCGTCTGAATCATAGCAAAAATCTCTGTTGTTAAATTAGATTCAATAGCAAGAATGAATAACGCCTTGTACTACGCGCTGGCATTCACTTTGTCGTTGATCTTGTTTGCATAGCGTGACAGCGTTCGCGATGATAGACTCAGTTTCTTCATCCCTGGGAACATCGGGTACCCGCAAAATGTTCGCTTAATAATGTCATCATCAAGCAAGGGGGATAGGGATTTGTGAATTGAGGCCATCAAGCTCTCGTCGTGGTGGATTTGGCGTGTTGCGTGTTCGCATATTGCAGACATAGCATCAATGTTGTTTTCCAATAGGTGTTCGCTTAATTCGTAAGCCGTGCGCAGTCCATTTCTCGGCTGGGCAGCGATATACCATTCACCGCACGCTAACTTATCCAAAACAAAGCCATCCTGCCATCTCTCTATGTCGAAATGGACATCAGCGCCGGTGTAAGAAAATAGCCCAAGCAGATGTAAGTCGTTGTTGCGGTCGCTTTGCAGATAATCAACAAGCCTCCCAACATCACTTTTGTAATTAGGCTCGATAAGGAAGGTGATATGTGTATGCTTCAGTATTTCCTTGAGTGTCTCATTGTGCTCTGAATTGACAGGAAGGTAGGTCATCCCTATGACTGCAAATCCAGTGCGACCGTCATCGTCTAGGACCTCTGTAGTTGGTAAGTCTTCCAAGCAATAGAAATCACAGCCAAGATCAGGTTCGCCAAACTCTTCCACCACAGCGGTTTCGAAATCCCCTCTATCAATGGTGATGTTAGCAAACAATTGTCCTTTCGCTATACGTCTTGGTGCCCCTGATGGATAACCGAAATAGGTTTCAATGACAAAGCTATCCCCTGATATAACACCAAATGAAGAGATATACCCTACACCACCCATCTTTTCCTTTAGCCGAAACACTGCGTCAATCTGTTCTGGATAGTTAAGCATCAGGCAGTAGCTTTTCATCGACATTAGATATCACCATTAATTTAAAATTTAACTAAATATAACAGTCCAGTTAAACCAAATCAACTTATTTATATGCTTCCAATATGTATATCATGCACTATCAATCAAAAGTCAGGAGCCGCGACAATCAGCGACTTAGCTTCTCAAGCCGCCAATTGACGCCAAGCACTAAATTAACTCAAGGGCTTTTGATTTAGCATTGTTTATTTCGCTGACGCAAACTTTTGAGATGTGCTCTGGTATATAATAACCACTCAAAAGGATCGTTTCACCAGGAGCAGCCAGCGCCTTTTTTTCTTTGTTCTTTTTTGCGGAGTCAAGGATGAGACTCGCTTTCTCTGAGCATACGGTTTGTCGATACTGTTCAATTTCTCCTTGGCACTGGCCAATATCTTTAATAGAGATGTTGTTTTGGCTTGTGTACCAAAAAAAATCACCTCTGATTTCCTCGCCATGGATGGCTCTCCCCATGAAGTCAGAAGCGTTAACTAACGATGAGCAGTCGACCGGGTTTCCTTTTCTGATTTCATCAAAATGCGCGGAAAGAATGGGTGAGGTGGTTTGTTCTTTCGAGCATCCAGCAAGCGTTGCTGTCATCACCACGGCGACCAACAATGAGATTTTCATAATAGAGTGTCCTTTTATTGAATGGTAATCGGCTTATAATCTACAAAGGTATCTTATCATAATCAAAGAATTTAGTCGTGGTCTATCAAAATTCTCGTAAGCATTTTAGTCTATGGCCTGCGTTAGGTTCAGCGAGGATATAAAAACAATCTCAAATAGACTAATGCCTGAATTGCGCGAGCCGACTCTTCGAATGAATCGACGGAAGTTTTAATCAGGCTTGATTGTTTTTCTTGTTCTTTATATTTGCAAAATGACGTTTGTCTCCATCGGTTAAACAAGACACCTGCTCTTCCGTGAAGTCAAAGCCCATGTTGGCCATACAGAAGGCAACACTCTTTCCTTCATCATCACAGGAGTTGAGCAATTCTGTGGTGATTAAACGAGGATTTTCAACTAAAGAGATAGCTATCTCTACTATAATAACACTTTTGTGTTTAGGAACCTTGCACATAGAGTCACCGCTTGGTCGTCATTTAATCAATCGCAATTGAGCTATGCTGAGATAAAAGCAAAGCAGCCAAATCAACTGCATTTTCGTCATTGGAATCCAAATTCACTGTAAGAAAGAAGCTCCCAGAAGAGGCGAAGTTTGCAAAGGTTATATCTTGTTGCCTCACATTATATTCATCTGAAAACATATCGATAAGTAATGACATCTCATTGCCATCTAACTGAGATAGATATTCGTAATTTAATCCAACTGGCTCAAAAATCTTATCAAAAAACGCTGAAGTAGACTGGCTGAACTCAAATCTAATGCCGGGTACTCCATCAGTGATTAACAAGGAAACTGAAGTGTATGATGCCTTGCTTTCAAAATGAATGATGGTTGGACTACGCCTCTCTTTGCCTAAGTCATAGCAGGATAATGTAATGTCCCTCAATGAGTTCAAGGCATCAAGTGATGATTTTTGTGGGTTATACCAGTTATTCAAAATAAGGTGTTTGAATTTATCGCTCATAAGAAAAATATAATACCATATTAGTTGAACCGAACAGCATCTTTCACGGGTTAAAAGCGTTGATGTGACTTTAACAATGTTCAACGCAATCAGCCAGAAACCCTAGGAATAAGGATATGACAAGGATAAATATCGTTGGTAGAGCGGTTAATTCTCCATTGTTGTTTTCAGAAACAAGCCACGCCAAGAGTACAAAGGACAACAGAGCTGTGATGCTACCCCACTTGTTTGTTTTAAAAAATTCATGGTTAAACCTAACTAATAAGGTGATTTTATGTTAACGAATATATCAAATTTGAGGTGAGTTTTCAACAACAATGAGTTTGCTTCAAGTGAGTAAAAAGGTCCTAGTTGAATATGCTCAGCTATCGTTCATAACTTGAAAGTTCTTTGCGCTGCAAACTATCAAGTGGTACTGTGTAAAGAATGGTGACGTTGTTGCTTTTACATGCAGTGCGAGTAAGTGACGCTGTGTTCTTGCCGTCAATATAAACCTGGTTAAACCCAACCTGCTGAGGTCCGTTATAGTAGAACGCAAAGTAAATGCAGCCATAGCCTGCTGGGATATGAGTGTACTCAATAAACACATTTTCGTTACTGACTCCGGCCTCTACACGTCCCCCAAATCCATGTTTTTGTTTAGGGTAAATGGCTAAAAGCAAGCGTTTAATCGCCTCATCGGTATTGGTTTTGCTATCACTGGCACTTGCCTTCACATGCTTTGCAATATCATAAGCAAACCTTTCAGCCAAAGTCGACTCGTATGAAACCATGCGCCTGTTCACATTGTCGACAACTGCAATAGCGATGAGTAAGCTGCCTATGCAACCAATCGCCCATGTGACATGTTTTGGATTGGACAGCGAATTTTCTAAGGTCTTGTTAACGAGCCACCCTCCAAATACAGCGATGTAAACCACCGGCCCTGAGAGAAGCAGCATTAGCGTTGCATAGTTTTCATTTCGTAAAATGAGGTAACCGTAAATAACGGCAATCCACAACGTGGTAAGTAAGAATAGCTTTTTAGTGTTAAAAGCTCGCAAGTAAGCGGTATGAAAAATCAGCAGTAGACTGAAAGCGACAATGCTGTTCACTTCACCTGCGGATGAAAAGTATCCAATGTAAGCGACGGGCATAAAGAGAAAAAGTATTGTTGATAAAATGTGATTTTTCATATCCTTTGCCCGAAAATGGCGATATTTAGTTACTATAGGTTAATTTATCTTTCTGAGCCATTGTGGCTAGAAAGGAATATCATCAAATTCTGCTGCGTCGTAGTAACCGAAAAATGCCGGTACGGCGGCGCCATTCGGTCTGATTTTTGCGTTATGTAATGCGCTAAGCACGGCGGTGGTGAAATGTCGATACGCCTCAGGCTCAACCAATTTTGCGTTTTTGAAACCATAGTGCTGGCCTAGGCACCAGTGCCCGCCATTAACATCATGGGTGGGGCTGAAAACAAAAGCGCATGTCGTTCTTTGTTTCCCAGTATCCAAAGATATTGCGATGTTTTTTAGTTCATAAATCGACGCGGCATAATTGGAGAATAAACAATGCGACATGGCCTTGCCTTCATCGTCAGCCATGGATAGCGATGTGATTAATTTGGCATTGAGATGAGGAAAACTATCAAATACGTTTTTAAGGCAATCTTCCACCTCTGAAGCGCCAGGGAAGTTCTCGTAAAAAGCAATGCCCTCTTCCCGCAGTCGTTCAGATAGTGCTTTTGACAAATGGTGACTTACCTTTCTGTGGCTCTCCTCCATCTTTTTGCGACTCTGCAATCGGAATGTCCAGCCCGCTTTGTGATGCATGTAAGAGTTGTCGGAAAGCAGCACTTGGCAAACATATTGGATATCCGCTTTTTTTGTTGTAGTTGCGTTGTCATTTACCCATTGTAGACGTTCTAGTAAGGTTTCAATCGGATGGTATTGCTCAAGGCGACGGTCTGCGTGGGAGGCATCCCAAGCGTCAGAAAAGCCACGTTCAAGTAAACTGGCTTTGCAGGAAAGCATAAAGTCGATAATGTCAGGCAGCTTGCCGTCATCAACAAGTGATTGAAAGTGATCGTCAAAGTCACGAGTAATCAAAGAAATAATCCTCGCTTGGCGATAGGCTGGACAAGCAAGCATGCGCTTCCACAATCCTTTACCAAATTGACGCTTCAGTGCTTGTGGCGTGCTATTGAAGTGTAAGCACCAGCGTATAGCTGCTTCTTGATGGTGAGAGATAAGCTCAAGCACCATGTCGTGACGTTGATGTAGAGCTTTGATCATGTTGGGATTGATGCGATAAAGCAAGCTTATCCCCGGTAATGTACAGTACTTGTAAATCAATTCTCGATAGGGCTCAATCCACACCTTGCACATGACAGCTTGGATTTGCTTATGGAACGCACTGCCCATGTGAGCAGCAGCCCACGCCGCAAGGTTTTTCCTGTACCTGGCGGGTGAAAAGTCGCCTGCCCTTTCACGAGGAAAAGGTATGGCATGGTGTTCCGCAATTTCCTCCAATAGACGTGTGTGTTTTTGAAAGGTTGATGACGCAATGAGGGAAGCAACAGGTTTGTCTATTAAGTAATCTCCAATAAGTACGCCTTTAGGGCTTGTGGATTCGCGTATTACTAGCGGTGGATTTTCCTTTGTCATGTGCTTTAACTATTCCGAGTCGATCCATGTTAAACGGTGAGCTTCCCCCACTTCAGGCCACTGATATTTTGTAATCATGTCGGTGAGGATGTTCTCTGGAACGGGGTGCTTTCTGAATTTGTTTCGCTGTAGCAATGTTTGCTTGTCGCATTGAAAAGCAACAATTTCAGTATAGGCGCCATAGGCGACAGCAAGATTGATAACACGGCTTCGAAAGTCTCGTCGATAGCCCGTTGCATCCCATACAACATGGCGCTTTTCGCGTAATGCGTTGCGTAATTTATCCATAGCAGTGCGTAACACTGCATCGTTGTCAGACTGCCCTTCACGGCCCGCTTTTAACGTTTCTCTTATACCATCAAGCTCAATGCGCTCAAATGAAGATGGCAAACACTCCACCCATGTGCTTTTCCCACTCCCTGCTACGCCACAAAGCACAATAACATGAGATTGCTCAAGGTAATTAAATGCGATAGATAGTTCTTCTTCCATGGCATAAATACGCCCTTCTTCGAGATGGATCATGCCTGTATCTTGCACTCGCTGCGCAAGCCCCGCCATTTCATTTGGTGAACTTGAAGTGTTAAAGGTAAGTGCAACTTGTTTGGATAAGTCTTTATATTCCCAAGAAGAAAAACACTTTGCGTCTTCCGCAAAAAGACGGAAAATCTCCATGATTTCTAATTGTTTTGCCTTATCGTCACATTCTCGGCCACGCATATCAGCGACTTCAAGATAGTAGAGCATCTCCAACGATGGTACTTGTCTGGATAGTCTGAAATAAGGCGGATAATCCGCTTCTTTAACAACAAGCAGTTTAGGGATATGGTGGTATGCAGTAAGGCTGATAACGTCGCGCCATTGTGATGACGTTAAATTAAAGGGGGGTGTGCAATGCATGAGCAGTGACGCTCCAACACTTTCGTGTTTTGGTGCAACTGTTCGTTCTACATCATTGATGATGCGCTTAGTCGTACAAATCGGCTTGGCGTAATCGTGAAAAATAGCCGCAAGTAACAGCGTTACTTTGTCATCATCACGCCAATGCGCCAATGTGTCTTCTATAAGGCGATATGTTTCCTGCAAGACCATCTCTGTGTGCACTTCCACATCGCCTTCACTATGCCATTGCGGGTCTTGCTCAGTGTCACAGAAACGCTGTAGCAAAGGGTAGTCGTTGCCATAAAGTGCGATGAACTCTTTCAATGTCCATTGCTTAGAGAGTAATGAGTGCGAGTGCATTATGTTGACCTCGGTTAACGCTGGCGTGCCATAAAGGCAGGTTTTACAACGGATGGATCATGCAGTGTGTTAGGGTACGTTTTTTTAAGCCAGTGGGTTACTGCCTCACCCTCTTTATTAGGCTGGCAGTGACCTTTGCGAACGAACTTTGCGGTTAGGCGACTAAAGTCCTTGAACGGTAAAGGATCTGTGACGCTCACGACATAACCTTCTTGTTTGGTTAGATCCATGTTGCCTACAAGCTCTCGTAGCGTGTCCTCGTCGAATACGCCTCGATACAGTAAAGGGGGCATAACTACGTCGAGCTTTTCTGCCCACTCACAAATGTCATCGTAAGCAAGTCTCACATTGTGCTCGTTCCATATCATCAACAGATAAGCAAAGCTAGGTAGCGTTGTGTAGTTGATGCTGTGATAATAAGCGACATTTTCAAACACAAAACGCCACCCTTGAGGAAACTGGTACCCTAACCCCACCATCATGCTTTTTATCCAATCTCGGGTTACGTTGTGAGCACTGTCAAGACTTCGAGCATGCATAGTGCCAGGGTAATAGCCCGTGGTGGACTCCCCATCCATTTTTTCACTAACCCAAACCTCACGACCCAAAAACGGTGTGAGCGAGTCTATAAACTTATCATCCCCCGCAACCTCTTGAGACCAAGGAAGGTGTGGCGTGCTAGGGTGTTTTATTTTGTTGGCCATTGTACATCTTCCAATTTGGTTTTGAGTGACTTTCCGGTGATTGCGCGAGAAAAACTGTCACTCATTCGCACTAATGGGTAAGTCGCCTCGCTTTCCCACAACCAAAGAGCACCGTCTAGGCCCTCAATGACGAGAAAAAAGTCCGCCTGCCACTGAGCCAAGCTGATATTGCTAACGTTGTTTGTTGCATCTTCTGCTGAATTTTGCGCTTGGCGAAATGCGTAATAGGTATGGGTTCTCATTTCCTCTTCTAGCATTAAGCGGCGGCGTTTTAGTCGTAAACGCTGTGTGGCAGGAAGCGTGACGCCATACTCGTCATCGTCTGTTTCGCCACTACACTCATCGTCATCGACGATATCGGTTGCATTTATCCAATAAATAGGGAGTTTGAGTAGTGACTCCACATCAACAGGCGCATGCGCCGCCCCTTGACCCAATGAGAGGTAACGTTTTCTAAGCAGCGACGACGGTGCGCTGTCTGCACTGTCGAGCAACGGAAGGCTTCCCTTCAGCCAAGAAGGAAGGCCGTCTTCAGGCAAAGGAAAAAGTGATGCGTCGTTAAGTGGTGTGATATAACTTGCACCGTCGGTTACACGAAGTTCTGCACATGTGCCATCTTGGCCTGACAGTAACGCAAGAGAGCTGTCTTCCGTAAGGAGTGACAGCGCCATGCCATTAATAAGATTCTCTGTTTTATTTTTCATACTGCATGAATACTCTGCCTGTTTAGTTGTGATTATTACATCACAGATTAGTATGAGAATCAACTAAAAACAAGATTTTGGGTATAGTGCTCTAATAATAGTAAGGCTTAACTTCTTGCCATGCTTTAATAAGAGAAAGGGCATCACTTTTAGCGTCAACATCTACCGTCATCAGTGACGTGTGAAGTTCATCCCTCTTCTCTTTTTGTCTATCAATGATTTTTTGTAGCGATTGGATATGACCTGGCGCGACATGGTTAATGTAAGCTTTAAAGTCTTCTAAAAACAGCGTGGTTTCCTCTTCACCAAATGCGATGTTTTTTGTGTTGTCTACGGAGATGATAAGCTTACCATCTTTGATATTAACGGGTACGGAAGGGGAGTACTTCTCTTTCCTTTTGGCGATAGCGTCATATTCCTCTCGGTAAGCTTTTGTTAGCGCCTTTGCCGCATCAATGAGGTGGCTGCCGTGCTCCTCTTCGTCGTAAAACATATCAAAGTCGCGGTCCGACTCGATGTTTTCATTAAGTAAACTAATTAATGTGTCTCGAACATCATCTGAGATGTTAATTTCAACATCACTATGAGTGAGTTTCATTTTGTCGCATAGCGGGCCTGTTGCGCCTACGAGCGCATCATAGATATGCTCTAGCGCATTGGCTTCTTCGGATAACGCAATGATTTTATCGGCATGTTGGTCACATGTGCTACGTAACAGATTGTCGAAATCATTATTTTTTATGGTTAAGGTCAGACCTGGAATACTGCCCACTTGGACTTTAATGTAACGAGCTTGCAATGCACTAACTATTGACGGAGAAGAAATAGGATGCATGGTGTTATTTCCGAGCTTTAGCATGTTTATGGCCTCATCAATTTTGTTGGTATAACTTTAACATAAAAAGGTGTTTTGTGATACTTATTTTGATATAAAATAAAATCAAATCGGGTGGTGGGTAAGTGTAGAAAATTACGTTGTTTTGATATATGATAGCTTCTCAATAAAATCGAATTACTATGCCGCTGTGGAAGGAAATATCTTAGTGAGTTGCGATGAATCAAAAAAGATAAACAACAAAGTCCAAACGTTTGCTGCTTTTAATCAAGGTAGGCGACGGACTGGTCGTAGAGCACACCTTAAAGCGTGTGGTTATTCGTTTGTTGCAGAACTTGACCCTCAGCTAGGTAAACCGAAAACACTTGCTCTTGCACGACTTGACGCAAAAACAGATTACACAGGTAAGTGCTATCATGGTGTTTACCTACAGGATATTCGCAATATCGATGGCAATGTGGGCTACTCTTTGTACGCCAAAGAAATATAGAAGTTGGGCGCATGACGGTATTAAAGCACTTAGGTTTACCCTCGGAAAGCCAAAATAACTATGAGCCTACACTTGACGGATGGAGAGCGATGGCCATTCTGTTGGTGTTGTATGAGCATTTTGTTAGCTACACCATGTTCGATATGGGACGAATGGGCGTGAATGCATTTTTTGCCTTGTCGGGTGCGTTGATGGCTGGGATACTGTTTGTGCGTAAAACACCACTTAAAACCTTTTATCAGAGGCGATTCACGCGCGTTTTCCCGCTTTTCTTTTTGTTTGTCGCAGTTGTTTATGGCACTGGGGCCTTGATGGGGAACCAAGAATCTGAGAATGTCCTCTATACTATTGCTTTCCTAAGAAGCTATCTCCCTGAAGGCGGCATATGGGGTACGGACTTGCCAATTGGTCATCTTTGGTCATTGAATATAGAAGAACACGCCTATGTGATCATGAGTGTTATCGCTTTATTTGGTGTGCATTTAAGGCGCGATGCGTGGTCTCCATGTTTATTGGGGAGTGTATTGATTGGCGTTGGCATGGTGAGCATCGCTGCAAAATACGTCACGATTAAATTCATGCCGGCGAGTCAAGGTGTGGGTTTGCAAACGCACTTGAATTTGGGCTTCATTTTCATAGCGGCAGGCTATCATGTGTGGTACCGCCACTATCAATGGCGCATTAACAACGTAACATGGTGGGTCGCAGCCGCAATCGCAATTGGTTTTATTGTGCACATAAAGAGCATGCATTGGTTCGCAATGACACTGGTTGCACCTTTTATGTTTGCGTTTGCTGTGAACCACCTAAGTGAGATCTCAGGCGCACTAAAGTCATTATTTAGTTATGCATGGCTACGGCTTGTGGGACTGTGGTCCTTCTCTCTCTACATATGGCAGCAGCCTTTTTACGTATGGTCTAAACAGCACGATGACGGCGCTGTCTCCTTGCTGCTTTTTAGTGCGGTTGTGGTGATATCGCTACTCTCATTTTACGTTTTTGAGAATCCGGTGAGAGTTTACCTCAATAAGAAAATGACAGGGCGGCGGTGAGCGTCGGGTAATCGGTTGCTTGCCTATTGTAGGTTTTAAGAAGCGCGATGGCTTCACGCTTCTGTACAACAGCTCTTCCTTAATCGTTAATGTCCACCACGGCATCTCGGTGCGCTACAATATCAATAGATCCAAGTTCAGGATCAAATGTCATGGTTGCCATGGCATAGTAGCCAAAATGCTGCTCCGCAACTTTAACCATTTCCATTTCAGTTTTCGTTGCGCGTTCGCTTGATGCTATTTTCGATGATACGCACGATGAAGAAATGTTTATATCGTTGGTGCTAAAAGAGATGCAGTCTTTGATGATGCCGTCAGCGTGCACATTAGTGCACAGAAAAGTTGATGCAAGAGTCAGTAATATAATAAGCTTCATTGTTGTTCCTTTTTATTTGTGTTGTCAATTTTAGTGCGAATGGCCAGCAGGGACAGTTTATGAGCGGCGCACTTATATTTATGCTGTAGCGCGTGAGCGCAGAGTAAAAATAACTAATGTGTATTTGCGCATCTTAGTACAACAGAAAGAGGTCAACATCCATCATGTGACATAAATGTTGACCGGATGCGTAATGTTAGCACAAGTTGCGCAAATAGTGTACTAAAAATGCAGTTTACTTGTGGTTGTTATGGTTTGTTCGATAGCTCTATGGTGTAAGTGAAAGCGGCATGAGTTCGTGATGGCTATCAATTAAAACTTACATCAGGATATACCTTTAAGTGTGATTCTCCATCAGTAAGGTAATCTAAAAGGGATTTTTTGCCAGAGACGGTCTTCACAGAGCTAACGCTTTCATCAAACATAGCAAAGGTGCAAGCGAGCTGATCGAAAATCCCAATCATCTTAGTAATCATCCCCTTATCCCCATTATAAGCTTCATTAAGACGCTTGCGAGTAATCGCGCTTTGTTGTCCGTTCGCATACATCATTAAGTAGTGCCTGTTTTTAATAAACGTCACTGCGTGTTCGCGCGGCAGTATATTTCGGATATTTTTTAAAACTTGATTTCTATGAATTGTTGTCATCAACGCTCACCATTCATTATCTGGATTTGCCTTCAAATTTTACATTCATTATACATGTTTACACTTTACGCTTCAATTCAATTGTGTAAGAGAAGTCGTTTTCATCACCCGGTTCCATTGTGATTGTTTGCTCTGGTGTAGGTGAAAAAGGTGTGAGTTCGTAGTGGTTGTCATCGATAAACCCATAGCCGCTTAAGTCATCTATAACAGCGTCATTTGTGCAATTACGTTCGACGCCGCATCGATGCATATCAGGGACGACAACGTGGATGTTTGTGATAATGTAATCTCTAAGTAAAAGCTGCCATTCAGCACTGTCTTTGAGCCCATCTATACCGCTTTTCAGGGCGACGTCAATCATATCATCAGAGACCGCAAAATCATCAACATCTTCCTCAAAAACAGCGAAAAGGTGGCATATAGCATCATTGTGCTCACCTTTATTGTAGAGTGCAACGCTATCCTTATAATTGTTTATTTTCAATAGAAAGGCATCTTCCATGGCCAAGCATGCCGCGTCAGCCTGGCTGACGTCCCATGGCGCACGCTTCCTTAAGAAATCGTTGTAGCCCTTATAACCTCCCATTCGGCAAGCTATGTTGCGCAGGCTTTCACGTCGTTTTTTAAACGACGGGCCTGGGGCGAAACTTTCCCCCCAAATGAATGCCATGTGCTCAGCGACAATGTCGACATCTTCTGTGGTGCGAAGGCGTATGTCTGTGATGTGGTCGAATTTGTGGTTGAAATACTTGTTGGACACGATAGATAACTCCAATACATTAGCTCAAAGAGCACCGACGTTAGGCTCTTATGAGCTGCGCGAAGCAATCTGCCCATAAAAATAATATTTACTTTACGCCTGATTCCAGCCTGCATAATGCAGTGTCGGTTGCCGAGGAGAGGGCCCCCTATTGCAGCTTTGACGCACTCCGAAGTTCGGCAGCCAAAACTACAATATATGAGTAATTATATCACTTTGCTAACTTTGAGCAACTATTTAAAGTGACTCCGTGCTACTTTTTGATAACGGTAACCACTTCAACCGTAACATTCGCGTCGTCAAACTGATTACAATAAGGTTCAGAGTGAGTGATAGTGTAGTGCTTGCTGTAGTCTTTAATAAGCTGGCATCTTGCGCTAGAGGGCATAATACTAACAAGCACACCATTGTCTTTAAGCAAAGACATTGCCATGGCGGTGTGTGTATAGGCTTGCATATCTTTAAATGGTGGATTCATCAGCACGCCATTAAAACGCGCCGTCGTTGTCTTCGCGTACTTTAAGAAGTCCGTCTGAGTGACGTCATAGCCTTTCGCAGAAAGAATGTGAGCGTTGATATCTGAAAGCTCAACAACGGTTGTTCTGTCTTGTGGTAAATGCGCAGCAAGATCGCCATGCCCGCCATGAGGCTCACAGTAATTGAAGGTACCATCGTCATTTAGATGGCTGAACAATGTGTGTGCTGCGATTTCACCTACCTCTCCTCGTGTAGGGTAAAACTGGTAAGACGCGATGTTAGGCAGGGTGCCTTTACGCAGCAGCGTTCCTAATGCGTCACTGATGTCGTAATCAAAACAAGCAACCTCTGACGTTTCAGTTAATAAAAAGGTGGCCCCTAGCCATGTGAGAACACGACGTGTATCCGTGTGGATGTCGGCGCTGCATGGTGTCCAATAACGAGGTGAGTCGCTTGGCAGCTTCAGGGTGCGAGCTAAATGCGTGTTGGCGTCTTTGTTAAAGACCTTTTTATCATACAGTTGATTTAGCACGTGTGCTGGTAGCATATCCTCAACGCGCGTCAAAGGGCGAGATGCTAATTTGTCAGCCTTGCTTACCGTACGCGCTGTATTAGCAATCGACAAGGGGAACTTCATGGCAAGAATGTCATTCATTTTTGCTGCGGTTTCAGGATGGAGTCGAACATGAACCGTACCTTTGCGGTAAACTTTTACTTCAAAGGCGTCACCGTCAACAGCCAGCCATGAGCCGTACGCTTCATCTTTTTTTATTTTACAGAACACCGCGCTGCTCCCGCTGATGCCCGTCATTGGTGCCGGTCTCCCTAATGTAGTTGCCACAATCTGACGAAGCTCGCTGAAAATACAAGAGTCGTCATTTGGAAGAATTAGTGTGCTCGCGAAGTAGCTTTTCTGGTTGGTTTTGTGTTCTTTCGATAGGGCTTCCCACAGCGTTTCAATACGGTCAATGAAAAATTGAACACGCATGCCGGCCCATTCCTTTAGTGTATCAACGATGTTTTCGCGTGTGAAGGCCGGGGTGTTGCCTGTGTTAATGGACGACATCCAAGATTCCTTTGCCTTATAGCTAAGGTGCTCGCTAATTGCCGAACGCTTAATCAACTCTGCCCAGTAACGCGCATCCACACTTTTCAGTAAGACTACTTTGTCCCACGGTTTTGATGTCATGTGAGATTGCGCTTTACGGAAGCCGCTCTGCATAGCGATTTCATTTGTGGAGGTTTGTATGTCGTTAGGTTTAGGGTATTCAGCGTAATAGAACGCATCAAAAGCAACACTTAATGCCTGTCGATTCGGCTCTATGGCATCAATAAGGTTTGTAAGCTGTAAAGCCTCTTTATCTCTTGCTGCAATCAGTTCATCAATGTTCTGATGCGAAATAGCATGAGAGGTGATTGATGCTGGCAGGTGAGCACTGACATGATCAGGGTAACAAAGAGCTAAATTAGACATGGTAAACCTTGGTTTTTTTTGATTTTACTTAAAGTATCATAGATGGTGGTTTTTCGCAACACAAAAAGCGCAGCGTAGTGCTGCGCAAATGGAGGTATTCCTACCTTGGGTTATCGAAAAATCTTGAGAACGAGTGAGCCTTCTCCGCTTTCATCAAGAGGCAAAAACCACGTTTTGCCATCGTCAGGCGATGTTGCTTTGGTGATCATGCCTAATGTAATGAAATGCTCATAAAGGTTGCGCTCATTGCGCCCTTCGGCGTGCCAGATAACGTGATGCATAGCGCCACGCAAACGCGCCGCATAGCTTTCCGAGCTTTCTGGTAGGGTGCCATCAGACTCAAATGCGTCTTCAGCCGCTTCTTGCGCAGCATCTACCACTGTCTGAAACCAATCGCCATCGATACGATAAGGTGAAGGGATGCCATTGATAGTGAGCATGAGGTCATCCGAATCGAGCGTTTCAAGCAAGTTCAATTGCGGTTGGCCATAGCCAAGATCAGACGCCAACTCCAGCACGTCATCATACTCCCATTCATCACCAAGTACTTCAGGAAGCGTGTATTCACCAAGCGTCGTTCCCATTTCTTTCGCGAGCACTTCGCCTTGGCGATGTAACTCATCGATGCTGATTTCAAGATCCGTACCTGCACCTTGACAGCGTACATACTTAAGCGAAAAAACCGGCTTTTTCTCGTCACCGCAAGAGACGACTTTAGCGAGTACGGCTTCGGCACCATACCAAAGTAAGCACACCTGAGGTGCTGACGCTTTGGTTTTGGTGTCAGGAACATCTGATGTAAGTTGCCCCGTATTGCTTAACTCTTCGTAGGTACGGCTTAGCAGTCCTTCCGTTAGCATGGCGCGACAGAAGGCCATCCCAATAGGCTTTCCATTGCGAGTGATCCCTTTCTTTTTAAGAAAGTCTTTAACGCGGTGCGCAGAGTCAAGTAGTGTTTGTTCATTGATATTGATGTGCATAATGCCACCCTTATTGTGTCTGGGCAAATTTCTGGGAGCGAGCATTACCAGATAGCCCCTCAGTAAATAAGGTCGCATCATGGATTTTGAAACTCATAACTTTGACATACCGTAAAGGCGCTCGCGCCGCGTGTTATATACGCTGCTTATGATGTAGTCGCCGTTGACTACAGCGTTAATGTATCAATGCCTTGGTGCTGAGTCAATAAAAATTACATTATTTTTGTGGCTTGCAATGATATGTTTGATTTCTTTTTGGGCATGAGAGGTAAATGTTATGGAAGGTACTTCTAAAAAGCCAATTTACTTGACAAAGATAATGCCGTTTTTAGGAACATTTATGATTGGGATTACGTTGTTTGCAGTCTACCTGTTGCTTAATTCCGCATAGTTGCATGGCAAATAACGTTTACATGAGAAAAGCCCAGGCTTTTCTGGGCTTTTTGTTTTCGCCTGAGTTTACGACATGAGGATTTTGCCATCTTCACTAAAAAGCGTTTCAATTAAACTATCACGCTCATCACGAGGTAACCCTTGAAGTATACATCGCATGTGCTTTAGTATAGCGTCCTTACGTTTGTCTGGCGTAGCTAAGTTGGTGTCGTCACCATCATTCCAACGAGAGTACGAATTAGCACTTAGCACTTCGTTGAGAATGAATGTATCTTTCGCCCCGTAGAATGTCCTTCCGTAATAATAACACGTGAATGATGACATGCCGGAGTCGGGGTCTGTGCAAAGCGCCGTTGCAACACGGTGAAGGTTCCCTCCCATGTAAGGTAACATTTGCTCTTCTATGTTGTTTTCACAGACCAGCGCAGCCACAACAGCACCGTTAACGCCCCCTTCTTTGCCATAAGTCATGCAGGCCGCACGAAGTCGCTCCTGGTAACCAGGCTTACGGTCGGAAAAATATCCACCGTCTTCATTAAATCCGGTGTGTTCTCTTACTTTGTTACGTAAGTCAGCAATCGCTCTATTGAGTTTGTAATCATCATTACGTCCAGTGCCAAGAGATAGGCTCCATCCTTTTTTGCTTGATGACACTGAAATAGGTAGTTCACGAAGGAAATTCCGCATAAACGGTGAAATGCGAGCGTGCTCGCCATTTCCAACGACTTTATTGTGCATTGATGAGCGAAATTGTTGTACGACGTGCTTATCTTTCTTTTTATCAATAATGCCCCTGCGTTTTTTGTCGGCGTCGTACGTCGTCAGCATGCTTTCTGCAACATGCCCTAAAACTTCCTGTTGACCTTGAGGGTGCAAAATGGCTTCGAGGTAATTCTGATAATAGCTGAAGTCATGATTCACCATCTCGGAGTCATTAATGTCGGTCATGTACTTGGCAAGCAGCAAGGCGCTAAGCTGTACTGCGCCATATACGCCACGATCAAAGAGAGCAAGTTGACTTCTTTCGATAGCAATAAACGTCACGCCATCTGTCCATGCTAATGAGGAGTCTGACACACCCACCATGAGCTTTCGCGGCACAATATCGTAGTCCATGGCGTTGTTGAGGCGCTCAGCCATAATTTTACAACCACGCTGTAGGGCGTTTCGTGCGGCACGCTCTTGCTTGTTTAGCTCTTTGTCTGGAAGGAAAGATAACGTCGTATTGTAGTTTTTTGCGATAGTGTCAAAGTCCACGACGCGTAACGCCTTTACTTTATCAAGCAACCATGTTTTGTTGTCTCTAATGGCCATGGAGGCAAATTTATCAATAAAGTCTTGCGTTGTTTCAACGCCCCACACTCTAAGCTCGTCAAAGTGAAGGACGACGGCACCTTTTGTTGATGCAACACGTTCAGCGATGCGTGATTTTTTATCCGGCGTGTGTGTCAAAGGGCGTGACGTGCCAAGGATGTTGTTCCATGTTGATGTTTTGCCACGGCAATCTTTCACTAGGCGCATTCTGTACGTATCGCTTAGATCGATTTGCCCCTGTAGTAAACGTCGTATCATGGCGCGCCGAGCGCCTTCATCAAGGCGGTTATCGGCTTCTTTTTCTTTGGCAACGGCAATAGCTTTCTTATTAAGTATGTCAGTTATCTTCTTGAAGACAGGATCTTCTCGGCGGATGCTGTTTCTCGCCATATTCAGCGGCATAGCAGATTTACTGATGACATCCGCGCTAAAACCGAAGTGGTGATATTGGAAATCTTGAACATGGACGCCTTGACTATATATTTGAACACAATCATCGACATCAGGATAGTAACGGATGAGAATGTCGTCATCCTCATAATCCCAATTAATAGCCGGTGGCATACCCACGCTGTCACCGTTAATAGTGATGGTACTTTGTGGCACGTATTTGACTAAGTTTTTGAGCGCATCGACAGTTTCGTGCAAGTGGTAACTGTTGATGGGAGAGAAGAACTCGCCGGACACCTTACACCCGTTAAACGTATCCTCTTCGTCATAAGAATAATGAAAACCATACCCGGTGCTTTCTTTTTCATCAAGGTTGACACGCATCTTGTGTGGGCCGGAATGCCACTCTACTTTAGCTAGCGCCATAATTTGACCGCGGCCAATGCGAAATCGACCATGTGTCGGCAGGGCACTGTCTTTGTGTCCCGTTCCAAACACCGCAAAGCATGTCATGATGTGCTCTTTACTCTCAAACCCGACGCCGTTATCTTCAATGTTAAATTTTTTGTGACCAACGGTGCAGTTTACGGTGGAGGCTGTTGCGTCCAGTGCATTAATCAGTAGTTCTCTAAGTGATGTTTCTGGTGTGCCGTTTTGCGAACGTATAAGATGCGGGATGATATCCTTGCTGACCCCGAACTCCACAAATTCACTTTTATCGTGATGCATAAAATACTCCCTTACGACGAAAAAAAAGGCGGCATACACCACCTTTCTTATTCGTGTTTGTTTTTTAATGTGATGAATTGCTAAGTGTCGGGCGCTCCCCGGTGTTCACTTTTTCTCCGGTATAAAAAATAGCATAAAAATACAACCCGTTTGCGTCAGTTAATGTGGAGTGAATAGCTTCATTGGGCGCGGGTAATGGCCGCGAAAAGTTGATGTGCCGAGAACGTGGCAATCCGACGCTCTCATTGCCGATTAATGCAGCGGAAATGTCGAGTTCACTAAGGAAACCACCGCTGTATTCGATGTAAGGTTCGATATTGCGGTCAGTGCCAACCGTGATGGAGGTACCACTGTTCAATTCAACCTGTTTGACGCTGGCTTTGCCTTCAGCCTCTTTGCTAATTTCTTCGGCAATATAGAAGATAACATTTGAGGATGATTCTAAGATGGTGGCGTCAGGCTTGCGCAAGTCATCTTTGGTGATGGTGAATGTGAGATTGTTGCATGACCAAGGTTCTGGTTGTTGGTGTGGCTTGTTCAGGTAGCAGGCGTGTACAGTGACCACATCATCAGGTGCGGAAGCCTTTACGTCCTTTATCTTGTCGCTGATAAACTGCGTGATATCGACATCGACGCCTTTTGCGTCAGACGGTGCGCTGGCCATAGCTGCTGATACATTCAGAGAAAGCAATGTTGTTGCTAACAGTAAGCGTTTTTTCATAAGAGTGCTCCTACTAGTTGTTGATGTTATTTCGTGTGGTGAACGCGTTCACCATACCATTTGAGCGTGCCGACCAAAAAGAGCGGGTAAACAAACGTGGTAAGTAAAATGACGCCGATGACGATGGCTTCAAACGTTTCCTTGTACTCTTTTGAATCAGATATGAGATGAAGCATGATAAGTGAAAGGCAGCCCTTGACGCCCCCAAACACCATCACTTTATACCATGAAAAAGGGATATTCTGCATTTTGCGCACTTGATTAGAGACCAAGCCAAACAAAAACATGACAAAGGCACGTATAAGGGTTGAAGCAAGGAATACCGACAGAATTTCTTTCCAATAATACGCTATCGCTGAAAAATCAACGATATCACCAAGGGAAAGGAACATGACAGTGACCGCAATTACCCCGAGAAATTGGATGAACGTTTGCATCGATTCATGATTAGCCTTATCCACTATTGCGCGCGTTGCTTCGCCCCCTTTGCGGATAATTCGATTATCTTCCTCAATGCGTTTGAGTATTACTGTGTTAACCAACATCGCAGAGGTGATGATCGCCAAGATGCCGCTAAAGTGAAAGTGTTCTGTGATGGCAAAACTTAGGTAGGCGCTGCCTAGCAATATAAGTGTCTCAATGATCATATTGCGCGTCATTTTCATTAGCCAGACGCCAACAATGCCGACGATTGCGCCAATGCCCAGTGCGCCAAACACAACTAAGAGGCCTTTGATACTCATGGCTGTGAATGTGGCTTCGGTGGGGTTGGTTTCAACAAATAGCGCCAGAGAAAAAACAACAAGCACCGTGGCGTCGTTGCCGCATGATTCGCCTTCGGCCAATATTTTCAGATCTTTGGGGACATCTTGGGTAGCAAAAATGGCGCTCACACTACAAGGGTCGGTGGCGGTAACCATGCACATTAACATAACGACGGCCGCGATAGGCAACTCGTAACCTGGCAACATCCATTCGCTGACACCAACGCCTGCTGCAATGGCTAGTAATACCGACACGCCCGCGGCGGCAAAGAGGGATAAACCGTGTTTTTTGACGTATTCCCATCGCAAATGGAGTATATCAAGCGTTAATAGTATGGGAAGCAAAATGAGTGTCATTTGATCAAACAGGTAATCGGTTTGAATAACGCCACCAACACTCAACACTTTAAGGAGTAGTCCGACAGATAATGCGGAGATGGATGCGGGAAGCTTAAGCTTGTCCTGTGCAAGCTGCGAAAAAATGGCAACAATGACAACAAAAGTGGCAATGTTGAGGAGACTGTAATCCGTCATGGCATGGCTTCCTGTTATTGGTATGTGCGAACCAAGATGCGTTAATGATATTGATGTCGCGTTAGATTACACTACCTATGTCGAAAGTTAAATAAAAAAGGTTGTTTTTTTTGAGGGTGAGTGATGAAGGGTCACCTCAAAGAAGGTGACCCAGAGTTGTCAATGAAGGTTAAGCTTGACCTCTGTCCTTTATTTTCCCCCATAGCGATTTGATTTTACTTTTGGCTTTATCAATAAGCTTGGGTTTTTCTTCTGTGGCATCTTCGCTGTCACAAATTTGCGTCTTTTCTTCTAATTGCGCTTCAGTGAGTGTTGCGTCAGGTGCAAGGCACAACATTCTTTTGGTGCGCTCGCGTAAAAGAAACACTTGTTTTTCACGATCGTGTCGGAATCTCGCCCAATGTAACTGCAATTGAGAGGTGTAGTCTCTCAATTCGGGCGGTGCCATTCGATCTTGCCCTTCTGCAATGATGTCGTTGATCATTGTCGTCATTTCATTGTACTGTTGATTCGCCTCTTCTAGCTTTTGATCTAATTCGGCTTGCGTTTGTGCAACCACCTCTTTCCCGGTATCAATGCGTTTCACAATCCCGTCTTTCGTTTCGCCTACAGCATTGCCAGCATCTTCAGCGGCGGCGACAGACTGCTGTTCCATCTTTTTAACGAATCGTTTCAGCTTGAGACCGAGTCTTGCGGCTTTTGCTTTTTGGGTAAGTGTCCACTTTTTAGAGCTTCCAAGCGCAGGGGCCAATGTGTCATCAATGATTTGCTTGCCTAACTCGCCGCCATTCATCGCCAGTAAGGTCGCCATGTCGACGTACAGCAGCATGTCGTCTCCTTTGGATTTAACACCGTTGATAGGCTTAGTGGCTCTCATGATGGCACTGAGCGCGCTGGTTTTGCCCGGCGTAAGATCTTCCACAATCTTGTTGACGGTGTCACCACACGCAATTTTACCTGCAAGGGCATTAACGTCTTTTTCTGTTTTGTCGCCCTGCTTGGCTAACGCTATTTTTGTAAACACTTTAACCGGATCAGTTAAATCACCGGCGACGGCTGCACCAAGAGAGTCCTGCCCCGCCGTCGCGGTCGCCACTTTTTTGAATCCTTTCCCTGCCAGTTCAGGAATGAAGTCGCCGCGCCACGTTTTGTCTTTCACACGATCTTTTTGAAACGCCCATACGGACAGCAAGAATTCTTTAGGGCCTTTGTCGCGCACTATCTTGCCTCGCGCATCATTGATGCCGGTGAGACTTTCATACATACCATTAGAAAATGATTGTAAGCATGCGCCATCACGGGCTGTCCTGACAATAGAGTAAGGTGAGTCTTGATGTTGCCCTGGTGGTGCCCCCGCGTTGTCGGCGGCTTTTTTAAGGTTATGGATGACAGTAAGTGCCAGCGCACTTCCCGCAGCACATTGGGTTAGCCCTTTTAGTGCTTTTGGATCGGAGATCTGCATGCCATCAAGACTGCATGCTTTAGCTGACGCATCATTAGTGAAAATGAATGACGCGATTATAATAGCAATAAAATACTTCATCGGTAACCCTATGGTGTGATTAATTACCCTGGCGTCGATTGATAAAATCAAGTGCCAGTGCTTTTGTTTTCTTCAATGCGGCGCGTTTGGCATTTTTAGTCACTTCGCCCGTCTCATGTTGAAGCTCCCGTTTCGCAAAGGCCATCAACTTAAGCTTGCTGTACTCGCCCTGTAACGTGCCCGCCATCAACTCCGTAACCATCGCTTTGCCCAATGCGGTTAACAGCACATCTTGATTGCCTTGCTTGCTGTATGAGGAGCTTAAGCGAGGAACCAGTAGCTCTGGTATGCGGAACGTGCCAACCTCGCCGATATCATTGTCGCTGAGAATGACGGTGATGTCTTTGAGGTGCATGTCATGTACATCCCACTCCACTTTTGCGCTGTCTTTAATGTTTTTTCGCGTAGACAGGTAATGTTTAAGGTTGTCTTGCAAGTTGTGGAAGTTAGACTGCCCTTCGCCCGTGTACTGCACATTCAGCGTTACTCCTTCAGCGGTAATACGCTGGATTTGAGCGCTTTTCGTTAATGCGTAGGAGTAGTCAACGTCAAAAGTTACCTTGTTGGCCTTGGCGTTAAATCGCGACACCGGCTTGCCGTTGTCGTGCATGGTGAGTTGATTGATGACGATGCGATCATCCAGATATTCAACGTCCATGGCATCATAATCAAGCGACTGTGCCAATATCTTGCTGGTTTGAACGTTGATTCTGTTTTCAACCGTATAATCAAAAACGTAGGGCATCGCAGCGCCAGCCACGATAATGGCGGCGCTTAAGGTGATGATAACTTTTTTAACCAACGTCACTACAAAGCCTCAGTTAGCTGTGTTTTCTGGTAGTCGCGAAGCGCCCTGTCTCTATAATCAAGTCCATGGCCGCTCTCGTAAATGGAAAAGCCGGTTTTGGTGAAACTGTTCAGAATGCGTGGGATACTGATGGGGTAGCATTCTTTTGAGCTGTCAGACGATGCCTTAACGAACGTGCGTTTATCCATTACTGAATAAGCAGAGCCCGATGCGTCCATAAACCAGCTTCGTCGCCCTACTATCATGTCTGATGGTGTGTTCAGTTTGCCGCCAAGTTTCGCGAATAACGCAATCTGCGAGATTTGAGACTCGATAGTTGAACAATACTCTGTGTTGTGTGTGTAGTCTGTACCCACCGCCACGCGTTCCATGAGCCCCGTGCGGTATAAGGTTTCAATGGCATCTTGCGTCCATGTTAGTGGGCGCACGTACCCAATGAGCTCTTTGTCTTCCGCCGGCGTAGGGCGAAATTGTTGGAAAATAAGGTTCACCATTTTGTCGTCGCCGCGTAAGGCTGCGCGATGCAAGCTGTCTTCAAGCGTCGAGTACGGCATGGCGATAGGTTTAGCAATCTGGCCTTCAAACACCTGAACCGGCACACAGCTTTCATTGTAAACGCGAATGTTGTCACCGAGCTTTTCTCTGACGTTGTCAGTTAGTTCCAAGAACGTCTGCGGTGTGAGTTTTAATGGGTCAACCGCTTCACCTGCGTCCATTTTGTCCAGCACGGTTTTAATGGTGAACATGCGCGGGTCGTCTTTACAGACATTTGCATTGGCTGTTAGTGATGTTGCGCCAAGGGTTAGTGCCGCAACAGCAAATAGTGATTTTTTTAGCATGTTTTTCATAATGGGTTCCTTATTGAGGCAGTGCCATAATTCGAGTATTCGGTCGCATAGATTTGGTGACAGGGATGGCGTTGTCTGCATCACACGTCGGCGAAAAGATAGTCATTCCGCGTGTTACACCAAAAGACGGATAGTGGTTTTCAGTGACAGAGGTTTCCTGATACAGCGTGAAACCACCTTCATCTTTCGCCACTTTATTCTTCCACTTACCGTCGAATTCGATGTTGTTGTAGCGGTAGAGTGTTTGTATGATGTCGTCGGTTATCTCCGGCCATACCACCAACTCTTTGCTCGGCTCAGTGATAGAGCTTTCGCATTTGCCTGTGAAACCGTAAAACGCAATAGGGCGGTGATGCAGGCCCTTGAAAATACGGTAGGGGAGGTTGTAACTGTCGTCCTCGTAATTGGCGGCCGCATCACGCTTGTTGACCACTTTGTCAACGGTAACGAGGGTTTCAAAATCGAGACCAATCATGTCCATGTGTGCTCTGTCTGCAACAAAATAAGCCCAGAACCAGCGAGGATCGATGCCGGCAACAAGAAAGGTGTCGCGCAGCGCAAGAAGACGCTCTTCATCCTGATACATGGCGTAATCGTCATGCATGATGGTCATGGCTTCTTCAAAAGGAATGACAGGCGTGCCAGAAAGGGCGCTGCCGTCGTAGTATACGGAATTACACTCCATGCTTGCTACTGTAATGTTATTGCTGATGATGTCTCGGGTTGAGGGACCCATATTCAACAGCGTACGATACGTAACTTGGACGGGCGCGTTGATGGTGCCATCATAAAGCGCTTGAAGTGTACCTTCCGGATCTTCCACAAGTCGAGGATCGTCACCGTAGTTGCATCCATAGAGTGAAGACTCTTCGGCCAAATAGTTATCCCACGCATCCAATTGGTACTGAGTCAATGCGCCACGTGAGAAGGGGCGATTAGACTCTGCTGCCTGTGTGGTCATGCAGAGTGAGGTTGACAGTAGCAGGCCACATAATAGTGTCTTTTTCATTACTTGTCCCATTTTTAGTTTTCTAAATAATGCCAAAAATAATATCGAAAATCAACATTAAAGTTCGGTTATCACGCCATTTTCATTTAACGACAATGCGCTTTTGTTGTTATTTTTTAGATGTCCTTTGACGTCAGTGTCTAAAAGCGGCGCATCCGCGATAATTCCACTAAGATGCGGAGCTTCGATAAACAAGCTCTCTAATGTTGATAGTGGGATTGATGACATCGTGGGCTCTGCACCATGTTCTAGTGCCTTAAGACGCTTCCATTCTGATACATTGGCACGATCATGCGCAGCCGCTTTAAGCGCTTGAGTTCGACTGCTATATTTAGGCATGTGGAAATACACATCGGTGCCTGACGCTTTCTCGTCAATAAGGCAGCCGAGCACACTCCTTGACGAGGTGGCCCATTTGATAGGCTTGCTCGTTACCGTTCGTTTAATGTTGTCAGCAAGTGCCTGGTAGCGGTTGCAGTATACTTCGCCCGTAACGGTTTCATTAAGCTCGATGATAACTGGCTGGTTGCCCGGTGCCTTATCTATCGCTCTCATCATGGCCCCAAGAGAAGGCATTCTGGCGTTATCCTTGTCTTTTTCACACATGCCGTGTCGAGCGGCACGCCATGATGCAGGGCGCAGGTGATAGAGGGTGTCTTTGGTTCGCTTGCCCACGACACAGACATCGCCTTTAAGCATTTTACTGTCGTAGATGACCCAATCTTCATTTTCTGGTTTGCCAATAGGGCTGATGTCAACAAGCACACTTCGCCCTAGAGACACCTGCTCATCAAGTAAAGCAAGGCTGTGTGAGTCTGCCGTATCGCTGCCATGAAGGAGGGAGTAGTACTCTGTGTTATTAGACTCGGCAAACGCACCCGTGTCGCTCGGCGTTGTATCAGGTGTTGCTGAAGACGGAATCTCGTTGTCATCCGACGGTGTCTCTGTTTGGCTTTCGTTGCCATAGTCATCGTCGTCTACCGTCAAGCGTTCGCTGTCGCTGCGCGTTCCAACGAAATCTTGCTGAGTGCCGCCATGTGGACCAACCTTATCAATGAGCCAGGCTTCTATGCTTTCTTGTCCAGCTAGCCCTGCCAATGTATTGCCAACAGGGTACATAATGGGTTGCGCATCAATAACCCATGCGGCAAGATGCGGCACCACGGGTGAGGTTTGCTTCTCCATTTCAGTAGAGAAGTACGCGAAGGCTTCACTTTTAACGGCACTAGAGCTTGAAACGAGTGGGTAAGCCACAAAGATAGCCCCTACAGTGGCCCATGCTGTTAATTTGCCGAGTATCTTTTTCTTCGTGAGCATGCTTGCCAATGTTGCAGAGAACGAAAAGAGGTTAAGTAAACCAAAGAATAGCGAGAATGCCATTGCAAAAGGCGGAACAATAATGCTTCGGTAGTATGCTTTGCCCTTCTCTTCATTGAATTGACCGTCACCATACGTTTGCCCTTCACGGTCCAGCTCGTTTTTAATTTCAGCGATAGGCGCTAAGTAGCGAGGTGCGTGAAGCTGCTCAAAAAACGCGTTGTGGTCGAGCGTTAAAGGCACCGGCGATGATTTTGTCCATTCCAATTTCTCTTTTATTGGGTTTTGGACCATAGGCAAGTTGACAAAGTCGCGCTGATTAAGTGTAGGTGGGATATATTGTCCGGCACGTTCAATAGAAGCTTTTTTATATTCAGCGTCAACCGTAGCATTGCCTTTTTCAATGAGCGCTTCAAGCAACGACTCTCTGTCTCCCATGCGCCATGTCGCAGGCATATTGATGCCATTTTCTGCGAGGCGAGCGCGCACTTTCGCGGCAACCTCAGTATTCGTCGCCATATTGGTGTCGCCACCGGTGATTTCAAGCAGCTTACGCTCAAACCACTCTCTGTCCATGCTGTCGCAGTCTTGTGATTTTTGAATGCTGGTGACGCGTCGACCTCGAATGTTTTCAGTAACCAGTGTTTCTTTTTCAGGGTAGCACCAGTAATTTGGGGGAACGTAGCGACCCGCGTGTTCGATAACTTTATCTCGATACGTGTTCTCTATCTTAATATGGCACTTTTGTTCCAATGAGTCGTATTTGCTGCAACGTGCATCAGCGATGGCTTTGGAGTCAAAATAATCCTTAACGGCTCGCTTGATTTCCAAGGACGTTCGAGTCAGCATTTCTTTGTCGTGAAGCCCTTCCGTTTTCTCTTTGAAACCACTCGCGGCTTCCTCGTAGATTTCATTAAGCTTATTCAATGACTTTTCGGGAACGCGCGACTTTTCATCATCATACTGTGTGACACCGTCTAGGTAAGCTAGCCACTTTTCATTCACGGCGCTTTGGTAAGATTGATAGGCCTCATAAGCCTCAGGAAGTGTTAATTGTGCGTCGTTTTTTGCGGCCTGTTCAACAATATCATTGGCGTTGCTTTTGAGTTTGTTCACAAACCCATCCGTGCTAAAAGCCATTACGCCAACAATAGACATCATGGCCTTAGTTGCAGGTGTACCAACGGCCTCTTCGGGAATGGAAATATCTTCCAATACAACATGGCGATTCATGATGCCATTTTTTAGCAGCGCGATGTGCTGCGCGTTGATGCGATCTTCAACAGTAGAATTTGCGACCAAAGATTCAATAAGCAGTTTTTGCCCAAAGAACATTAAGCTGAATGCAAGCGTCGTTGTTATCACACTCGTGACAAGAAAACGTTTGAGGTTATTTAAACTAACAAAGCGTAAACAAAGTAATGAGAGTCCGACTCCCGACAAAAAGCGACCTTGAAGCTCAAGCGCTTCCATCTGGCTGGCATTAAAGTCGCCTGTGGAACCATCGACAATCCGGCTATTGAAAACTAGCTCATAAACGAGATATAAGCCACTCATTAGGAATAAGAAGCCAGACCAAACCGCAGCCCTATTAATGTTTAAACGCGTCATGTTAGATCCTTTTTACTACGGGTTATTTTACACTGATGACAATTTGCTTAACGCGCGGTGTGATCTCAGGTGCGGGAAAGAGTTTAGCGGGAAGTACCTTACTCCTCTCTGTTGCTGCCTGCTCGGATTGAAGTGCAATCATTTTAATTTCATCAGGAGAAGGTAGTGACGCGACGTCGCCGTTGTCTTTAATATACAGTGATGCGGCTATCATGCCGCGTTGTTGTTCAGCATCACGAAGTGCGTCAGGCGGTAATACCACACCATCCACAGTGAAGGCTTTGGCCGCGCTACTGTCTGCGCTAAGTAATGTGTTTTCACACATGCCTTCACTCTCACAGAGTATTTTGTTTGAGATGGTTTCAAGGTCGATATAATTGATTTCAGCATGCACGACGCCGCTGAACGCTAACATACCAAGAAGAGTGAAGGTGAGTTTTGTTTTCATCGTTGTTCCTTAATGGTTTTGATAAGTTTGCCGTTGCATTTGCGCAAATTTTAACGTCAAAGCACGCTCATTAGCCTGTTTAAACGGATCGAAAAAATGGCCCATGCACCTATCCCTAACCCTATAAGTGATGAGAGCAGAGTGAAGGCGATGTTAAAACGGCTGCGGTGCGTGAGTAGCCATGCTGAAAGTGCAAAAAAAACAGGGAAGCCGATAACAAAAAAAGACGTCAGGAATGCAAGTCCCATGAGAGGGGCAATGATAAACGTGATCGCAAGAAGTATTCCTGTCACGGTATTAAATGTAGGGGTCAGTGCTGATGTTTCGCCGCTTGCCATTTTTTTGTTGATTGTGTGATTTTTTATGATTGATTAAAAAAATAACACAGCGGCGAGTTACTTTCAACAACTTTGTTATGTTGCGAAACAATGTTTGTTGATATTGTTTTTTGTTAATACTATCGGAATATTTTTTTTACTTTCCCTGCTAGTGCGTCTGTTGCATTTGCATACCGGATTTGTTTGTACATCGATTTGAGGCGCGAGTCACGCTCAGCGCGAGCACCTATAAGCACCGTCCATCGTCCGATATCAGACCCAGGAAGCGTCTCTTCAACTTCGTGTAGGAGGGATTTATCAAAAACAAGGGCGTCACCTGGTTGCATGCCTAAATCAGCCTCTACTCTGATTGGTGTGCCTTCTGTTGGGTGAAGAACCAAGTTGCCAGCATTGTAGTCAACACCAGGCGTGGAGAGCAGCACCCAAAATTGAATAAGCGGGAAAGGTGCTGGGCCACAGTAGTCACGATGAATGGGAAGCATTCCGACTTTTTCTTTGTAGGCGGTGACAATGGTGTAATCCTGCAAACGCCGTTTTTCTGATGCATACAAAGGATAGGATTCCCACGCGTATTCAATTTGATCACGAAGCGAGATGGCTTTGTTTAAAAATGCACCGATCTTGTCGTGTTGATGGTTGTGAAAAAATTGGTAAATGCGAGATGTTCGGTCAACGCTATCATGCGAACGCGGGTGCACATAGTCACGCATACTGTCGGTATTAATACGCGTATGAATGCGCGCCCCTTTCGCCATAAATGATTGGCAGTATTCACGGTAATCTTTCACTTCTTCAGGTGAGTAAAATCCCTTTAACACAAAAAAACCCTTTTCAGGAGATAGCAGGGATTGGCGGATGGTTTCGGCGGTATACATATTCCTCTCCGTATGACAATGCAAAATCAACTAATAATAACGCAAAGAGTGAACTCTAGTGAACTACCCCGCGACATCACTTCGTTCTGATCACGGGATTTTCTCGGCAACATTAGATAAAATTAAAAAAAGTTAATTTAAGGTGTGCAGTGGCATACCTTAAAAGACACAATGGGGAAGGCTGCGCCTGCGATACATTTAGCTAGATGTCACCTTCCCGCCGGGCATTTTTGGTGTGGCGGATGTTGATGTCGCAATGAATTGGTCTGCCAGCTTGTACGCTTTATGAATGTTTTTCTGCGTAGCTTCATCATTGCTCAGCCCTTTTTCTTCCATGAGTTTAGCAATATATTTGTAACGCTCAGGATTTGAAATTAGCGCGACAAAAAGTTCAGAAGCAAGCTTATCTCGGTCTACCATTTTTTATCCTCAAAAGGTTTGGGTTCTTGTTGACATATCGAACATAATACCGCCATTACCATTAAAATAGAAGTGTTTTTTTTGATGTTTTGTGTTATTGTAAACACAATTAAATTAAGCATTAAATGAGAGCGCTATGCGAATTGAAGTCAGCGATGGTTTAAAGGATTCACTCAACGATGGCATGGTGGCCGCGTTTGAGCATTGGTTGAGCGATAAGCTCCCACAGGAAGGGAAGGCACTCATTAATGCGTATGCCACTCATCAGTCAGTGCTAGGGGAGCCTATAGATCCCAGTCTGCCCAACACCAGCGAGGCACTGTGTTACTATGAGTACGTTCACGATGATGCGCCTTACGACAAACAGTTCATTCGGGAGGTTACCTCTAATATAGAAACGCTCAACACGCGACATTATTTTGAGTTGATTGACATATTAAACGCACGCATTGAACGTCAATTTGACTGTGTTCATGATTATGCCAAGCCCTGCGATCCCGAAGGTGCCACCTACCCCGATGGTCGAGGCGTATGCACAAAATGTGGGCTGAAAAACCGTTACGCGTTTTTACCTGTCGAAGGGACATTGATTAAGATGTCAAGCGGGCCTGAGTTTGTGTCAAGGTATCCGTGGCCTGATGGGATGTATATACAAGGTGGAACTTATCGTGAACGTGACAATAAGCCTAAAAGTGCATTTATCGAAGCTTTCCCTGATGTGAATGGTATAGGTACTTTCCTTCGCGCTGACGCGCCGACAGTAAGAGAGGCAGAAGCGTATGCATATTCACAGTATCAGAAACGCTTGGCTTGCGAGGAGCACCAGTGGACGCGTGATATTGATGGTAGGCATCGCACAGATGGTTATGCTAAATGCACGAAATGTGGACTGCAAGGAAAAGCGCTGGTGCCTGAGACCGTGTGTGTTGTATGTGAAACGCCCACTTCACACAATTCCCTCGGTGAGTATCGATGCCTCAGACATTATATGGATATCCCCGCCGTGGAGCGTGCTGAAAAGCTGACTTATGAAGCGGTACACCGTGGTGGCGCATTCTTCAGGGAAACAAAAGAAAAGCAGTGGTATTGGCATTACTTTGTGGTAGAAACCTTAAAGGACAGTATTCTTAGTGTTATGCCGTGGGAGCAGTTCGAGTCTTGCCAAAAAGATGTATCGCGACTGAGTCACTATGGCGCGCAGGTTATCGTCAACCAACGCTATCAACAAAAAGGGATAGCGAGTATCAGTGGGCACCCTTATTCAAAAACCACCCCTGAGAAAGGGACGTCTGCTTTTGAGGATGATATCGCTGTCATTGAGGCTATGAAAGCGACGTTTGCTCGTGTTGTTAAGCAACGTGTCGATGGTGAGATAGACAAGATTAGAGGTAGTGACATCTTCACTGATGCTGTAAAAGCGGTGTCTAACTCGCGTCCGCTGCCGGAGTATAATGAAAATGATGAGTAAGAAATTGACGTTTAAAAAAGCAGATTTAGCCCACGCTGTTAAGTCATTCGGTTGTACTGATTATGATAAAAACGCAGGGACGGTAAGAGGGGGTAGTGAGCTTGCTCATCATGCGCCATCTGAAGATCAGTTGGCCAATATGGAAAAGTTGATAAGGGACAACGGAAGAGAAGATGACATACTCATTCTGAGTAAATGTAAGTGACGGAAAATGCCATTAACGTAAGGTGAACCTTGTGAAAGAGAATGTAAATTTAGATGATGTGGTTTACACACCAAAAAAGAACATGCAAGAGCAACCTTGCGTTAGTGGTCCTGGCATGGACTTTAGCGCTGACATTGTATGTGACAGCATGGATGAAGCCGCGCTTATATCCCGGTGTGCGACAGTTTATTTTCGCTATGGTCGTGAATTGGCCTCGCATGAGATACAAAATGCACTAATGCTGGATGGTGGACGTCTTATTCCGAAACGTCCTACTTTGGATTTTTCTGTGCGTGAATTGAGCAACCCTGTCTCCTTTGTTGTTCAGCCTATTAGCAAACAAGAACACCATCATGTATTTTTTGAAAAAAATGTGGCAGAAAGGTTCTCTCGTGTGTGTGAATCTGCCTACAAGGAAGGTCACAAAGCCCAGCTTGCCTACATCAGAGATGTGCTTTTTCAAGGTGTGGGAGAATATGGTCAAATGGTGATAAGGAAGTCATAAAAGGTTTTATTATCTCTCTTGTTTTGGTATAATTAAAAAAATGAAGATAGAGAGAGCTTTTAGATGAAAATATCCTCTGTTGTGCCACGCATGTTAAGAGTGAATGTGCCTGAGGTGGCCACCAAACTACTTAAATTCCGTAAAGCGAACAATAAAAAAATCATGACGTTGTCATCGAACTGGTTGCCACTGTTTGGCTTCCATGGCGACGCGCAGGTTGTCGAGGAAATGATTGCGCCGGGTAAAGGTTATCGCATTCGTCTTGCTACAGACTCTGACACCAAAACCAAAAAAGTATACATGCGCGAATACAAGTCACGCAGCGCTAACCCATTAAAAGCTGACGCCAAGCGTGTTGAACAGCTTGTGGAAACTGCTGGGCAGAAGATCATCAATGAAGCGATGGGTGATGCAACGCATGCCCACATCACGTTCCGTTACGGTGAATTGACGTTCGTACCGGTCAGCAACGCCGAATACAAGCTGGTTCAGGATTTATCAACTGACGACAAGATCAACACCTTGGTTGCCATGACCGGTGGAGTGGATTGCTCAGTGCTCGAACAAGGCGGTTTTTCAGTAAAAATCGCTTGTGAGTGGAGACCAAACGAACGCAGAGATACAGCGGACTACACAGAAATGACCTCCTTGTCTGTGTTGGCCAACTGCGCACCTAAAGTGCTCTGCAATGAAGATATTTACACACTCAACATGAGTAAGCTGGCAGAGCTTGCCTCCGATACTCCAATCACAGTGGCTCATGTGAGTTTACAGTGTGACGACTTACCTCTAAGTTTCCAGAAAGCTGCATAATTAGAAAACAGACTCAGGAGTTGCTTATGGCTGCCAACAACATGATTTCATATTCTCAACATATCTGGAATGATATGCGTAATATTATCCAAATGATCATTGATGAACATGGTAAAGATTTTGCTGTTGAGGTTGTGCGCGAGGGGCGTCGCTGCCGGCAAGACCCAGAATATGTTGCAAAACTTTTGAGCGAAATCTCGGACGACATTAGCGAGTTTATCAACCGCACCAATCGAAACCGTCCTGCATTTATTCGTAAACTCACAAAAGAGTGCTCTTTAAAAGAACAGCAAATCGCTTGGTTCTACGCGCTCGTATTAATTAGTATGCACCAAGTGCGTGAGTTTATCGAAGTGCGTGACATGTACCGTGACTTCATCACTCCAGGCAAAGGCAATCGCGTCACCGCCGCAGCGCTTTCTGGTATGCTAGCGAGAACTCGTGACATTTTTACAGACAACGAATTTCCAGAAGACGCTTTCGATGACTTTTGCTTAAACATTGAAAATGAAGAATAATTCAATTAACTAACACACTGTTGAGGTCAACATGAATAAAAATGAAATATCACTAGAACAAATTATATTAGGCTGGGAGCCTATATTCGGTCAATCCAAAGAAAACCCTTTGGCCTGTATCGATCTTATCAACAAGCGCGAATACAAAAAATTACGAACGCAAGTCAATGACGCGTTTCAAATTGATGAGGTGTCGGAATTCACGGGCTTTGTTGAAGAAGACACGGAGTTTGGCGATGTCACCGACGTGATGATCAGCATGATTCAAGAGAAATACCCTCCCGAGAAATGCGCGAAAAACTCAAGTTCCATCATGTTGTCTGTAGAGCAAAGACAATCCTGGCGAGACGAGTTAATCAAAGAGCTTGATGAAACGGTTGAGCGATAAACTTGTTATTGAATAAAAGAGTGGGCTTACCCCACTCTTTTATTCATAATTTAAAGCACACTCGCCTCAATCACAATAAAGATAAAAGACCTGAAATTGAAGAACCAACAACACCTTCTATTGTTTTTTCTTCAGAAGATTTTTGAGTTTACCTTTTGATTCCTCATCTCCATCTTTTGATGCGCCAATAAACAACATTTTTGTTGTAAAGTAGTAATCATTTTGATACTATTTAAACAGTCAACACAAACACAGAGATATAAAAATGAACATCAAATCTGTTGTGCCGCGCATGTTAAAGGTTAACGTGCCAGAGGTGGCCACCAAAGTGTTAAAAGCACGCCGCGCTAACGATAAGCGCATTTTTACCGTATCATCGAACTGGCTGCCATTGTTTGGTTTCCACGGCGACGCGCAGGTTGTTGAAGAGGTGATTGCACCCGGCAAAGGCTTCCGCGTACGCCTTGCCAACGACAGTGACACCAAAACCAAAAAAGTGTACATGCGTGAATACAAATCACGCAGTGCCAACCCTCTTAAGCCTGACGCAAAACGCGTTGAGCAGTTGATTGAAACGGCTTCACAACGCCTTATCGAAGAAGCGATGGGTGACGCCGAACACGCGCACATCACTTTTCGTGAGGGCGAGATTACGTTCGTACCGATCACCAACGCAGAACGCAAATTGCTGCAAGATTTGTCACAAGATGACATGATCAACACGCTAGTTGCGATGACCGGTGGTGTCGACTGTTCAGTATTAGAGCAAGGCGGTTTTCGCGTCGATACCGTGGTGGAATACCGCCCGCAAGAAAAGCGCGACAAAACCGATTACACCGAAATGACCGCGATGTCGGCACTGGCAAACTGTGCGCCTCGTGTGCTGTGTAACGAAGACATTTACCGTCTGGATATGAACAAGCTCACCCAGCTTATTGGCGACACGCCAATCACCGTGTTGCATGCGAGTATTCAATGCGATGAATTTAGCCTATCTAAGGGTTCAAAGGCTGTGCGCAAGAGCCTTGAGGACATGTCCTCTACCATGGATATGTTCATCCCGACGCTTAATATGATCAACGCAATTAAACCGCCGATTGTCGTGGTTGAGAATGTACCGGGCTTTATGGGTACTGAAGCCAACCCGAGCGCCATTTATGACGTATTCAAATTGCAGTTGCGTCGTCAGGGATACAATGTTCATGATGGCATTTTTGATGCCCGCGATTATGGCGGTTACACATCACGTCGCCGCATGTATATGGTCGCAACGTCGTTAGATGCACCTTTTGAAATGCCTAAGCCGCTGACCGAACAAGAACGCGCAGGGCTGCATGTCTGGAACGACATCATTTTGCCGAACTGGGAGGAAATCGCGGGTGCAAACAAAGCGGACATTACCGAACTCAAGGTGACAAAAGACGCACTTGCTACGGGTTGGGCTCGCGTTATCAGTAAAGACAAACCTTACGCACCAACACTGATGAAAGCGCAGGGACAAGACACAAAAGATGCGGTCATGATCGAGCGCGATGGGCGATACTACCGTGTTCCTGTCAGTGTGCAGGCCAAGCTCAACGCGCTTCCTGAGAGCTTTGACACTGACTGGATGCCTAAAGATAAGGCGGCCCAAATCATTGGTCAGAGCATCTGCTGTAAGTTGCACCACGCCATTATGAACTCTGTAAAACGACATCTTGAGCATTTCAAGACGTCGTATACTCCCGGCACACAAATGGCGCTGTCGTTATAGCGCCTCATTGGCTGCACTTAACTCATGAAGCTGGGCGGCTAATGACTCTGCTCGCGAACGCCACATCTCAGCTTCTTGCTTATATTTCTCCTTGAGCCTGCGCTCTTCATCAATCTTCAATTGTAACCCCTTGGCATCGCATCGTGCCCCTTTAGGCTTAATCTTCCTGCCCGTTTTCACCTCGATTTGCGCCTTAATCTTCTCCACCACATCAGGGTAGTGATAGGCACTCCCATTTCCCAGACCAGCCTCTTTTTCAACAGAGGATACACTCAGTCTTGCTGTAGGTGACACATGCAAAGGGGAGCCATTAACGATCCGTTCAAGCGCCATATTCAATGCGTCTGCTGTTGTTGCTTTCTTCATGTTGGAATAACCTCAATACCTACCTGATACTTAACAAACTCCCTTCCCGCAGATTGCATAACACTTTCTGCCGCCCTGATCTGCGTCAGGAAATGACTTAACTCGTGCCGACTGGCATTAACCCTTTTAAGGTGGCTGAGACCTGTGTAAATGGGTTATTTTGGTTTGATTGAGAGTTGGTTTGTGGTATAGTTAAACCTCATTGAACAGGGGAATGACATGAGCGACTCACCACAGTATTTTTATCGAAACATTGGCCGCGCTCGATGGGAGATCCAAAGAGACAGTGACCACCTGATTGAAGGTAATAAGCCCTTTATTTTTTGTAAAGAAAGCAAAACCATTAATGTGATGTGTGGTTTCCGTCGAAAATCTGATGCCGTAAAGTGGGTCAATGATGGCTGTCCGGTAGATGAACACGAAGAGCTCATTTGGGCTGCAAAGGCAAGAGAAGCTGAAGAAATATTGATTAAAGAGGGACGTTTATGAGTGCTGTTATTTGCGAGGTAGACTGGGACAATTGCGAGAGCGCGCGCGTTAGCGTCGATGGCGAAGAGAACATCATTTACTTTGATGCCAAAGAAGGGCCTGGTGGTTGGTATCTAACCATCGTGCTCGATTGCAATACGGCTGGCTTCTGTGACACTATCACGCAGGATGACGGGCCGTACAACAGTCGCGATGCGGCACTTGTCGGCGGACTCAACTTTGTTTATGAGTGGATGGGAAATAACCACCCAGATCTGGATGTCGAATACTCAGGTTACGTCAAGTCGCTCAATTCATTGCCTGACGACGTTGACAACCAGTAGGCAGCAAAATCATCATGCTACGCCATGATAATATTAGAGTGGCAAAGAATTAACATTAACGCACGAATGAGGTAGGCAAATGACCTTTATCAGCAACGCTCCTATGCGAAGACCTTACTTAGTTTTCGTTTTAGTTATTGCTGCTACACTTGGCCTAATGCCGAATGTGGGCCCAGGTTTAGAGGTGGCAACAAACATGGATCATGACGCTTTCTCATCCATGCTAAAACGTGAGGGATTGGGATACATTATACAGCAGTATCCTCAGGTGATGCCCCGATTTTTAACAAATAGCGCGGAATTCCCACTCCAATTTGCGTAGCAATTTGGTGTGGGATGGATAGCGCATCAGCGCAGCCGATAATGTAAAAATCATGACTCAAACGGCGAGACATTCTTCCAATAACTGTATATAATGCCAGTATGCAAAAAGCGCAATCACACCATATCCGAACATCACAAGTCATCGTGCGAAAACACGACGAATGTTTTCGCGATATTGCTTATGTTTGCCAGATTTCCCGACGCATCAAAAACGCGACTCACTATCTTATTCGTCACGAAAAAAAGTCTAACGGCAAACCGTTTTCCCATTCAGACGCAGACAAGTGGTTAAAGTCAAATAACCCTGATTTGTACAAAAAACTACCATCTGCTATTGCGCAGCGCACGACACAGATTGCAGGTCAGGAATGGTCATCGTTCTTTGTCGCCAAGAAACAGTTCGATAAACGTCCTGAGCTATTCAAGGCCAGACCCAAACCGCCACGTTACGCCAATAAAGCCACAACCGCTTACATAGGTCGGAACGGTTTTCGTGTGGTTGAGGGTGTGGTGTATTTCGCAGGCGATGTAATACCGCCTATCAAAACGCAATACAGCTTCAACCAGGACTGGAACGCTAAAGTCAGTGATACCGTTCTAAGGGAAGTGCGTTTTGTGCCGAAAGGCAACTGCTACATCATCGAGCTGATTGTTGATGAAGCAGAGTTAGTCACCAGCGGGCAGTATTGTCCGTTATTGGACAAATCCCGCCATGCCGGGATAGATTTAGGTATTGATAACCTTATGGCAATCGCCACCAACCAGCCGGATATCCATCCTGCTCTGGTAAAAGGAACAGGCCTTAAATCCATAAACGCATGGTACAACAAGCGTGTCGCTAAGCTTCGCAGCTTGGGTAAATACGACCACATTCAGACGGTGACCAACAAGCGCCGTCGGCAGGTCAAAGATGCACTACACAAGGCATCTCGTTTTGTCGCCGATTATTGTGTCAAACACAACATCGGACAAGTGGTGGTTGGTCATAACAAAGGCTGGAAACAAGAGATCAATATCGGTAAACGCAACAACCAAAAGTTCGCTGCCATACCGCATACCATCTTAATCAAACAGTTGTGTTATAAGCTTGAAGCGTTGGGTATCACCGTTATTATTAGGGAAGAGTCGTATACCTCAAAAGCATCGGCATTGGATAACGACCACATCCCAACCAAAGGTGATGATGTCATCCCAACATTCAGTGGCAGACGCGTCAAACGTGGGTTATACAAGGCTGATAGCGGTCAGCTAATCAATGCTGATATCAATGCAGCACTGAATATATTACGAAAAGAATCAGGTGAATTAGTAGCCTGTCGGGGGCTTATGGACCGCCCCACTGTGTTCTATCCCATAGATAGGGTTACAGTTAGAAAGGGGAGGTCTATGCCGCTTGCGGCATAGACGGTCTACCTGAAACCAATTCCAAACGAAGTTTGGTGTTGGTAGTTCATTAACCGTCATTGGGCTCTCTTTCGCCTGATCACTATTTTTCACAGGCAAAGTGGCGGGATCTTTAGGCATAGGTATACATATTGCCGATCTCGCAATATTGACAACAATCATGGCGTTTAACCTCTTTGCGTTGGAGCTTACGGCTGATACTCCGTTGTTAGCATTCATTCAGGGTGTTGCTGTGTTGATAGGAAGCTATCTGACATATGGCGCATACATCGATTATCAGCGAGAGACAACAAGCGAGTAAATGAGGATTGAAAATCCAATATTTTAGTTGTTTGTTTTGGGTTTTTGTGGTGTAATAAACACAAGATAAAAATTCACAGTGAGAGAACACATGCTACTTAATATTGAAGGCCTCGACGGGGCAGGAAAAGATTCAGCCATTAACAATGTAATTATCCCTCGATTAGAAGCAGCGGGACTGCCTGTTGATAAGGTGTCCGGTACTGGTGGTACGCCTATGTCGATGGCCATCCGTGAAATCAACATTAGTCATTGGAATAATGAGCCTGTGTCGGGCGACACTGAGTTACTACTGATGTATGCCAGTCGCATTCAAACGTTCACTGCAAGACTGCTTCCGTTTTTAAAAGAAAATCCCAACGGGATCATTATCATGAATCGTTCATGGTGGAGTTCTTACGCTTATCAGGTGGTAGGTCATGGTGCATCGCGTGCGTTATTTGAACAGCATGTAGAGCACCTTGAGCGACTTATTCCGACAACACGAAACTTGTTCATGACGGTTTCCCCTGAAGTGGGTCTTCAGCGCGCTGAGAAACGTGCTGCGTTAGATCGTCTAGAGTCAGAAGGCCCGGTGTTTTGGGAGAAGACCCGTCGAGCATATGATGAAATGATAACCCGCCATCAAGACACCACAACCGTTATTGATGCGAATGGCACTTTTGATGACGTAAACAAACAGCTTGAGCCATGGGTGGATAACATCATTAAACTCGCACGCGCTCGCAACTTTTAAGGCGCCCTATGAGCTACCAGCTATTAATCGGTGACAGCCTCGATATTATCAAGAATATGAATGATAATTCGGTGGACTTAATTGTCACCGACCCTGCCTACGAGTCATTAGAGAAACATCGCGCTATCGGCACCACAACCCGCCTAAAAGGCGAGTGGTTTGATGTGATAAGTAACGATAAACTCGCGCAGGTTGTTATTGAGCTGGCCCGCGTGCTTAAGCCTGATGGGCATTGCTACATCATGTGTGACCAAGAAACGCATTATGTCATTAGGGACGTATGTATGGCCATGCAAGCGCAAAAACCCAAGCCCAAGAACGCCTTTGCGTGGAAGAAGTTTCTCGTGTGGGATAAAGTCAATATGGGCACCGGTTATTCATGGCGCGCACAGCACGAAGTTGTTTGTTTTTTAGAAAAAGGTTATCGGCGCTTAAACAGCAATAGTTGGTCAGATGTGCTTAAGCATAAAAAAGTCTACAATGGCTACCCAACTGAAAAGCCGGTGTCACTTTATAAAGAAATCATTGAAAACTCTAGCCAGCCTGGCGACGTCATATTTGACCCCTTTGCTGGTTCGGGTGCGGGTCTAGAGGCTGCTTGTGAAGCCGGCAGGCATGCGATTGGTATCGAAATTAAGGCGAGTCAGGCGCCGTCTATCGCTTCAAGGCTTGAACAGTATACTGCATCCGACGAACTGTTCGTGGCGCGTGAACAAATGGCGTTTGCGCTTTAGTGAGAAAGGAAATAGCGCTACGCATACACTCGTTCGAAATGTGAGCTTATGCATTTTTTGTCATTGGCCCCAGAGATTATAAATAGGAAAACGCATGTCTAAAATAAACAACACACTCTACATCGCTTTTAGGATTACGGAAGATGACGCTGAACGTGACATCTTTCCTACTTTTCCTGAAGGGAAAATGGATGACGAAGGGGACTTTGGCGCGCTAATTCATGGTGCGCTAGACACGCATGTTGTCGCAGACTTAGACACATTAGAGTCCGGTGATGGTATTTTTGGTGGCGATGAGGGGGCGTTGTCGGTAGCGACGGACTCAACGGTAAAGGCGTTTACAATTGCAGCTTACACTGATAGTGAATGCGTTAATGGGTTGGCCTCAAATATGGTATTTTTTGTGCTGCCATCCAGTGTTGGCGACCGTTATGATGGTGCTGTGTGTTTTGACGGCTACTATTATATTTTTCAGCACATCGGAACACTCAACCATGTTGTTGAACACAGCGAAGACGATAAAACTGCGCTTGATGTTGAGCGGTGGGTTAATGACGTTAGAGAGGCAGCGCGTTGCGCAGCCTATTCGCCTTTTGCTTACTTTAGATTGCTTAGTTCGGAGTATGATAGGGACATTTACAAGTTTGGAGAAGAACCTTATGGTTCAATGATCAAACTTTCTCTTGGTGAAGATCAGTCTGCCCCTTGCATCATTACCATGCCTGAGATGGCAAGTTATCAGGTTGATGGCGAAGATTACCTTTTTCATGCCGCTTACATTGAGGTGGGGACAGCGTTGACCAACCTGCTGAACATCGACACAGGATTCAACATTGAATTGACAAGATTATACGAAATGGGGGTTGTGAAGATCCGTGATAATCTTTGGATGGAGGCGCTCAATGATGGCGAGGCTCCCCCTGAAGAGTTGGGGGACTATTGGTGGAACCAACCGAATCTAGTTGAGATGCAGAAAATGCTCGCGAAACCCGATGGTTTTGCTACGTGGGTGTCATCTATTGGTGCGGATAATTTGACGTACTATTCATACCTGCGTCATAGCGATGGGATGGAAGTTTTGTATACCTGTTCTCTTTTTAAAGGACGTAAGCGCTTGGTGTCCTTTACACTCAGTCCTTTTGATGTGAACGGTGGCGCGAGATGGATGGGAGAGCTCCAGGATATGTTGAGGAAATCTGTCTCAGATGACTTCACGGTGTATCATGCAGGAGAAAAAGAGGACAATTGGGATCTTGCTATACCCGAACGTCTAGAATGCCACGCCTTGTTTGCTTTCGCACCAAGGCCGCCACTTATGCCAGCAAAAGGGTATTCGGTAGGTGCGGTTATTTTCGAAACGGACAATGAAAGAAAGGGGTTGAGCAATGACGCATTTGTGAACCCGAAGCCGCTATCTTCTTTTACCGATATTATGTCTCCCAATCAGATAGATGTCGATGGTGTCGTCCTCCCACCGCTTAAACTTCCGATGGTGGAAGTCGACACACAACGTGGCAAGATCCTTTACATCGACTTTGCATATATCAATGATGTAATACAGCAGGCCTTAGAACATGATGTGGCACTTAGTGACCATGAGAGTTTGTATAAGTGGTTTGTGTTGGAGACAAGCCTATTGGAAGAAGGCACTGCTTGCGCTAATGGTTCTATTGTTATTTTAGATATGCAGAAAGATGACTTTTACAACTATGCGACATCGCATCTTTCGTTTGCCAATCAACATGGCGTAACGCAAGACTGGGTTGCAAAATACAATGCGCTATTCCCTGGGTTGAACGCGCGAGCTCCTCGCTTTGCGCCCTTTTTAAATATGGAGGCTTAATATGTCTAATACGGAAGCGAACATTGATAACGAAACAATGGTTACGCTTATTGAAAAAGGGGATTACGGTGCAGTGACAGATGCCGTGATTGCAAAGCTTACGTCACTGCCTAATCCGTACTTTTTGGGGCCTTCGGGATTTAACGATGACGACAAGCATCTTGCCCAGAGTATAGTTTGGCTTTTCACAGGAGATCCTGTCAACGACTCTCTTGAAAACTTTGATGCACTTAAGGTCATTTTTGACGCTGCATGGAATATAGATGCAGATGAAAGTCTGCTTGCCTATGCCATTAAAGAGAAGACTATCGATTACTGTGAACTCTTTTTTGACAAGCTTACGCAAGAAGAAAATAATGCGATAAGAGAGCGCGCCATTGAACAGCTTAAAAGTGAATCAGATGTGCGGCATTCAATAAAAGAGTCGATACTGTATTACCTTGACACTAAGCAGAATGTACATGCTTTTAGGTTGATAAAAAAGCTGCATGCTGTCTCTCCACATGACGCTTTGCTTGCTGAAAGCTGCTTTTTGAGGCAGGGGGTTGGTGTTAAAAAGAATATTGCGTTGGCATTGTCACGAGAAGTGGAATCCATGCAAGTGTTTGTTGATAGTGGAAAGGTTCATGATTACGACTACTTCTATACGCTTTTAGATATAGCACACGATGAAACGTTGATGGCGTTTTGTAGCGATAGCAGCAGCGTTACTTTAGACTCGGAAAGATTCACATGGTACCTAACCAATGTCGAATCATTTAGTGGCATTGAGGATGTCATTTCTCAGATTAAATCTTTGTGTCGCATTGCTTAAATGAGTAAAATGTTTATCTTGTTTTGCTCTTGATTATCAGAGGGCAATGACATTGAAAAAAATAACTAATGTATACAAGTAGCAGCATTGAAGGGGGGAGAGATGATTAGAAGTGCGACATCTTTGGTTGGGGAGTTTAATGAGCTTGTAGCAGAAATTGCAGCGTCTGAGCCTTATTACATCTGGAAATTGCAGTCTTTCATCGAACGATTAAAGTCATCAGAGGTATTTAATTTGGAGGATGCGGTTGTGTTCCTTGCTTGTGGCGAAGAGGAGGCACTCATAGTCTTTCTTGGTTCTTTAGATACGCTGTATTACAACGATGAGCGCAGGCAGTTTGCACTTACTAAAGCTGGTCGTTCTATGTCAATGATGACATGGGGTGGTATTAAAACAGACTCACTACCCAAAGATGTGTTAAACGATGGCGCCAAAGGGCTTTATTTCCCGCTTAATCTGGTTGACATTCCCCGGATAAAAGAGCCTACCTTGGGCGATATTGTCGATCTACCGTTGCTGGAGCCTATCGAGCTATATTCACTTTTTGAGATCTTAAGTGCAAAAATGAATCGCTATAATGAACTGGAGTGGGTAGACAGTGATGACGCTGGGTTATTGCGTTATCACACGGTGGTACCAGCGTCAGAAAATAAGCGAAACAAAAGTATTGGTGTTGTGGTTTTTCATGGCGAGAAAATCGCGGTTACTCTTGAGAAGGGAGATGACAAGTGTTTTATTCCGCTTCATAAAAATAAGTGCAAAGGTATGGTGAAATACATAGAAGAACGATGGTCTGAAAGCACCATATTTGATCCCCCTCCACTTACTGAAAGTGTTATAGAGCACTATGAGCCAAAATGATCTTCCCAATATTGAAAAAAGCGCACTTTGCGCTTTTTTTTGTTTTAGTTTTAGGTGTTTGATGATATACTTTAAAAAATCAGAAACGGCGGTAACCAGTCCGACTGGTGCTGATGGAGGTCGCTCCCGGTATACACTCACACGCACTGCGTGGCCGACACGAAATAGTAGCATTTGTAAAACATCAATCAATCCTTGTTTTCATTTTAAAGATAGCAAGGCGTGAAGATAAACGAGTGTGCACGACTTGCTAGTTTAAGGTGAAATGATGAGAACCAGCGCAAACCCAGAATACAAAAACACTGATGATTTCAATCACTATATGGACAATGAATTTGGCGATGCCCTTAATGTACTCAATCAGAACATTAAAAATAAAAGTTTAAGGCAAGAAGCCGCCGCCCGCGCACTAGGATGGGAACAGTTCGGAGAGCTTCATTTTTGGCAAAAAAGGGAAGACAATATAAAGTACGGGCTTCATCTTGCTCAACGCTTGAGTGATTTTAGACAGCGTGATGGATGGACAGTTATAGCCGGAAACATTGTTGCTGTTGTCGATAAAAACGAAGGCTGCTTGCTTATCAAAGCGTTAGGTGCTGGGCAGGAGTATTCGACTGTAACAAGAGATAACGCGGATGCGGTTGTTGAGCTGATAGAACACTGCCACTACAACAAAACCGCATGGCTTAAAGCCCTCGAAGAGGCGCAGCGTTACAGCGACAAGAGTGCTGAAGGCTATCGTGCTACCGTTACGCTACCGTTGTCTGAAAACAAAGCGGTATCACGGGCGTTTTTAGCATTCAATCGTACAAGTGAAGGGCTCATTGTTGATCTTTGGTGTGAGGATAAAGTAACCGGAGAGGAATACGTCAGTGATACTGCCGGTGTGATGTTTGACGACAATGATCGTTACGAGGGAGAGCATAGAGATGTGCAGCTTCACCGCCCCAAAGGACCACTAAATCACCCATCATTGGACGGGAGTCATTTTCGCTGGATGCGTGTTGTTGAGCGAGAAGATATTCATGGCAATGCTTGCTTGCGCGTTATGGGGATCGCTGAAGATGAAGAATATGATCCTTCTGATGTTATATTCCACGATCCAGAAAGCGCTATAGCGTATAAGAGTGAGGATGACCTTCTTGCTGATGAGATTGCAGAAGATAGCAATGTGGTGTTGTGTAAGATAACTACAACTGTTGTTTCGCCTTGCTAGTCTGTGTGTTTTTTGAGCTGAGCATCGAAGTGAAGGGGGATTATTTCGCCAAAAGCCAGCGGATTAGCTCCGCTATAGGCGAGATTTTTTTCATTTGATTTTTTTTTGCACTCGACAAGCCAGCAGAGGGTTTGTTTTTTGTATATATTAAATTTGACTTTGCATTAAGGTCATCATTAAAAACAAGTGAAGGAAAAAATCATGTTAAAGAAAGCTTTAGCTGTTGCCGTACCGTCATTGCTAATTGGATCGCAGGCTCAAGCCAGCGTGGTGCAAACTGATATTTTGCCAAAGAGCGAGCAGCATCGCTTGGTCAGCGAAAAAGGTTTATTAGATGGCGTTGAGATAGAAAGTGTAACTCTCAATGAAGGCCTTAGCGCTCCATGTAAAGGAAGCGTAGGTCTGTAGATACCGAAGCAACCAGAGGTGATAGAGCCTCTGGTTTTAACTACCGAAATGGGAACTGGCCTTTGAACATGCTAACAAAAGAGTGCCTGGTGCCATTTTCTAATAACTCCACTCTATGCGTCATGTATGCAGGGAATGCGATAGTGTCTCCTTTGCTGATTTTCAGAGCGTCTTGATCCTCAGCAACACCAAAGAAATCAAGTTCTCCACCGCTGAAAGATGAGGGATCAGACAGCAATGTTACAACAACTATTTTTACTCTTTCATAAGGTGTGCGATTGTCGATGTGAGGCACGCCGCGATACCCTTTTCTGTACCCATGTATTGTATGGCTAGAATCTCTGGCACTTTCAATGTCAAAATTAAAAACGTCGTTTACCTTTAAGGCAATCGCGGTGTGCTTTGCGACAATGGCGTCAATGCCTGCCCTGTCTTTTACATCTTCGACTTTAAGTCTTTCTATAGGTTTGGTGATTTTCGCTGTAGGGCCGTAAACCTCTTCAAACAAATGGATGCATTCGTCGCACTCACTGGTGGTCAAAAGCCCCTTAATTCTAAAAATCTCCATCCTAAACTCCTTTTGTTGGTTATAACAATAATAGTGAGTCTGCGCTAAATTGTAAACAGAGTTAGGGTGATTGAAATGGGGTGGCAAGTTGCGCTATGCTAAAAGGCGTGGAATCTCTTTAATTCTAAATCGGACTTATTATGTTAAAAATGCTAACTCTTTCATCACTTGTTGCCATGTCTTCGCTTGCTGTTGCTAATGAACCATCAGAAGTCGACAAAGGAATGGATATGCCTATGGCCTCTTACGCCGTAGGTGTGCAATCAGGAATACTACTCAACGACAACATCAAGCGTTCCGCTGAAGTGGGTATTGCGTTAGATAAAGAAAAAGTGATCGCGGGGTTTGTGGATGGTCTTTATGACAAGTCGACGTTAACATATGAAGAGGCACTCCCCTATTTGCAACAATTAGATAAGGCCATGAAGGAAAAAGAAAAAGCGATGATGGCAAAGTTTTCGGAAGAGAACAAAGCCGCAGGTAAGCGTTTCATGGAACAGCAAGCGAAACTCGGAAATGTAAAAAGCACGCTGAGTGGTTTGCAGTATAAAGTGATTAAATCGGGCAATGGGAGTCGACCTGATTCAAGTTCCACGGTACGCGTTCATTACAAAGGGACATTGATTGACGGTACGCAGTTTGATAGCTCTTATGATCGCGGTGAGCCTGCTGAATTCAAAGTAGATGGCGTTATCGAAGGATGGACAGAGATGCTTCAGTTGATGTCTGAAGGTGGGATGGTTGAGGTGACGATGCCATCATCACTTGCTTACGGTGAAGAAGGTACGCCAAACATTCCGCCTGGCGCAACCTTGGTGTTCATTATTGAGCTGTTAGAGGTGAAATAACCACTCTATGTATGGCTACGCGCTTGTCGTGGCCTTACGCGCTTCAACGATGCGATCAACCTCCGCGTCAAATAGCGCTTTCACTTCCTCTTTGTTTGCGCCACATGAACGACAGCGCCCGGTTTCTTTGGCACAAGACTCACAAAGCTTATCTACCGCCGTGCTCCCAGAGGTTATATCTGTTTTACAGCTGTGGCATGGTCGCGTGGTGACGCGCGCGCCTGCCAGCGTATTGGTATTCATATGTTCGCAGTAAAGGCACAATGACGCATGAGGCGTTTGGTTTTCTATTGCCGCAAGGATGCCGCTTGTACGATTTTTTACGCTTTGTAAGCGTCGTTCGGTTAATTCTTTCACGGGTGCTCCTGAATTTTAAACGTCTGTTGTTCTTAACTTTATCACGAAAGCACAATGTCGTCGATGATTGTGCAAGACGGAATTTGCTTAACTCGCAATATTCATACGTTTTAATTGACGATACACAAAAAGCCCATACGACATGGATACAGCAACAAACAGCAAGAAAATATTCATAGGGTTCCCCTTTTTGAAAATAATTGAACACTGTTTAATAAAGTATGCTATCATAAAAACTGAAATATGTCAGAAAAAATTAAGAATGAGGATTTATGGGACGCAGAGGTATGCACTCAAAGGAAGAATTTAGAGAGCTTTCATTGGCAGCGATGGAGGCGCATCTTGTTGAGCATGATGCATCTATGATGAGCTTAAGAAAGCTTGCCAAAGCGATAGGGTATGCGCCTGGTATGGTGCTGTCTGTATTCAAAAGCTACGCCTTGTTTTTACTTGAGGTGAACGCAAGAACGCTCGATGCAATGACGCTATTCATAGATGAAGCGCTGTCGGGTTCTGAGCATTTGCCAAAGTCAACACGCCTGTGTTTAATTGCTGAGGCCTACTTGTCTTTTGCAGAACATCATCCGCATCGATGGCGATTAGTGTTTGAGCATAAAATGCCAGATAGCGAAACCTTGCCAGATTGGATGCAAAAACGAATAGATGGGCTTTTCCTTAAGTTGTCAGAATACCTTGCCTTTGATGGCAAAGAGACCGATGAGGATAGGGAGAAAGTGATAAAAACGCTATGGGCTTCTGTCCATGGCATTACCTTACTTTCTATTGATGACAAGCTTTTTGTTAATTCTGGTATGGATGGAAGAGTGATGATTCAGTCGCTGGTGGAAAACTTTATGTCAGGTAATGAAAAGGGGCGCTAATCAGATGGATAATAATAACAGCAGTAGGCCAATGGGTATATTGGCATCAAAGACATTTTTCCCTTACTTTTTAACGCAAGTGCTAGGCGCATTTAATGACAACGTGTTTAAGAATGCCCTTATTTTAATGGTGACCTTTGCGGCAGCAAACAGTCTGCCATTTGACTCAAACATTATGATAAATGCGGCCGCAGGGCTTTTTATATTACCTTTTTTCTTGTTTTCGGCTACCGCAGGAGAAATCGCTGACAATATGGAGAAAAGTGTGCTTATTCGACGCATTAAGCTTGCAGAGATAGGCATCATGTCAATGGCCGCAGTAGCATTGTGGTTTAATCACTATGTGGCGTTGTTTGGGCTGCTTTTTCTTATGGGGACGCAATCCGCGTTCTTTGGCCCTGTTAAATATGCCGTTCTGCCTAAGTTAGTCAAGCCGCAAGGATTGGTGGGAGCGAACGCGTTGGTTGAGATGGGGACGTTTATCGCTATCTTGGCAGGGACGATCGTTGGAGGTCTATTGGTAGGGGCGCAATCCGCCACCATTTTGATCAGCGTCTGCGTGGTATTTTTCGCTCTGCTTGGCTATGCCGCAAGCAGGGGGATCCCTCGTATTGGTGAGCCAGAAAACGAAAGGAAAGCCTTTAGATTTAAACCCATAAGACAAACCATAGAAACCATTAAGATAAGCTACCGAAATCGAACCATTTATCTGTCTATCATGGCGATAAGTTGGTTTTGGTTTATGGGGGCAAGTTATCTGACACAGTTTGCTAATCTTTCCAAGCTGCATTTGAGCGGCAACAACGAAGTGGTAACACTGTTGCTGGTGGCCTTTTCTGTCGGTGTGGCGATAGGATCATTTTTGTGTGAGCGTTTGTCTGGTGGCAAGGTGGAATTAGGGTTGGTACCTATTGGGTCATTGGGCATGAGTGTGTTTGGTATAGAGTTGTTTTTTGCCACAGAGAGTCTCCTGGCAACAAGCGAGCTGATGGGGGTTTCGGCCTTCTTAAGCGAGCCTCACGCTTACCGCGTGCTGATTGATTTAAGTATGATTGGGGTGTTTGGTGGTTGCTTTATTGTACCGCTTTATGCGCTATTGCAACAGCGTAGTGAGGAGGGTGAGCGAGCTCGCGTTATTGCTGCAAATAATATTTTCAATGCGATTTATATGGTCGCAAGTGCGGTTGCCGCCGGCGTGATGTTGGGTGTTATGGGGTTGTCCATACCGGAATATATCTTTGTGATTTCAGTCATGAACGTAGTTGTCGCCACCTATATTTATTGGCAAGTGCCTGAATTCGTACTTCGACTATTCATTTGGGTATTAGGGCACTCGATGTATCGCGTTAACCATAAGGGGCTTAGTAATATACCTGATGAGGGTGCTGCGGTGTTAGTGTGTAATCATGTAAGTTTTGTTGACGCACTGCTTATTGCTGGTGCGGTTAGACGGCCAGTGCGATTTGTCATGGATAAAAATATATTTAATGCGCCAGGACTACATTGGTTTTTCAAAACAGCCAAAACCATACCTATCGCCTCACAAAAAAGTGATCCTGAGATCTTTGAACGCGCATTTGATCGCATTAGCGAAGAGCTTGACGACGGTCACCTTGTTTGTATATTTCCTGAAGGCATGCTTACGCGGGACGGTGAGATGAACATATTTCGAAAAGGTATCGAACGTATTATTGCGCGAAACCCCGTTCCTGTCGTCCCTATGGCGTTGACGGGATTATGGGGATCATTCTTTAGCCATGAAGGAAAAGGCGCGTTTAAAACCGAAGGGAAGCGGTGGTGGTCTAGAGTCGGGCTGGAAGCTGCCGAGGCGGTTGATGCGAAGGATGTGTCGGCGTCGGTGCTTGAGGATAAAGTAAGAGTTTTGCGTGATGGCAAGGTGTGATTTGTTGTTGAAAAATGGTGCCCATTGTGGTTAAATGAAATTAACCAAATGCATCAAATACATAACAATAGAGTGTAGCGAATGTCTTATAACAAACTAATTAGAAAAGCGGCCGAGTCACTTTTGAATCCTGAGCCTGAAAGTCAAGAACCTGTTGTCTTTTACGGCTTAATGGGCAATGATGGCCCTTCAATACACGCTGCTTACGACGCGATTAAGGCGCTCAACGTGCCTCATGTTTGGTCAAAAGCGTCTGCCCAGCGAAGTGATCCGCGATACCTTTTCGCCTTTAACAGTGAAAAGCAAGCGAATGCCGCGCTCAAGGTGTTTCGTGCGTTAACCGATGAAGCCATCAAACAGGCCGTTAACGCTGAAGTTCACAGCGAATATGTGACTGACATCATCGTTGCTCAAGGCCGAGAGTGTGTCGAGATGAAACGGGTGGCTGAGAACTTTTTAGCGCGTGGCAGTGAGCCGAATTACAATCACCTGCATTGGAAAATGGCCGTAAATCGCTACCTAAGAAAATTGGAACGTGAGGCTGATAAAAAAGAAGGCTGCTTTCCTGTTGACATTGAGATAACACGGATCCTCGATGCGTGGTCATCTAAAAACTCAGAATTCAAGCCGTCATTAAAAAAACCCATTGAGCTTGCTTTGAAAAGCGTCGCCGAAAGCATTGATGCAGAGGCAAAGCAGCTGCGTGCCATTCCGATGTACGCCTTAAGCGCAGAAAGAAAAGCATTGATGCTTGTGGTTGAAAATTACGCCAGCGAGAAAGTAAACCTTTCTGAAAATGCCGTGTTGACAGAAGTTAACAGCCTACTTGAGCCTGATGACGCGCCGCTGGAGGAAGAGTTGATCGCGCCATTTGCAAATATGTTAGATGAAAAACTGCCTCACCACCCCAGCCTTACTCGTATTGAGGAGCAGCCCGAGTATGTGAACAATGACGAAAAGACATGGTCGGTGTTGAATTATGGTGGCGGCGGCGAAACGCCTGCGCTGATAGATATGATGTCGCCCACTTTTTCTCGTGATAACGTCGATAGAGAAGAGCTTTGCATGTCGCTGGCAACACACCTATTCTTGGTGTTGACAGGTTTACGTGCAGAGAAGATAAAAAACATTATTGACAACAAAATTGTGGATATCGGTTATCATGGAAGAAATGATGGCAGTGTCTGTGTCGAAAAATACCTTAAACAGGCAGCGTCTGAGATGGGTAATGTATTTAAATAAGGATATGTGAGCTTGCGGGTTACACTGTGCAAGCTCGTAGGATAAAGGTTGTATGTTAAGAGATATTGATAAGCGCGCACGGCTTCCACAAGCAAGTGTTGTTATAACATCGCCATGCAAAACTGTGCTTCCTGACGGCATGGATATTTGGGTGCCTCAAAATGTGGGGGATGTGTTAGGTGTGACAGGTCAGCGCCAAGATGATTTTCGTTACTATACGAAAGGTGCGTTGGATGGGAACTACTTGCTGTTCACACTTACCCACAATGCGAAAGCGCGTTTTAAATTTGTGTATTGTGCTAACCATAAGCAGCATCGATATGGGAATTGTAGGTATGCAGTGGCCGACATGAGTGATGTTGTGCCAGATGACATTCACTCCCTAGCAAACGCGGTGGCGCATTTTTTGGTGCCACAGATGCCTTATGCCAAAGCACATTGATACCTCAGAAATGGGTGTGCTTGAGGCGCTCCCCAATAACGTGATGGCGTTAGTCGCCTTTATCAGCGAGCGAGGGTGGCGAGTCTCCATGACAACCGACACCAACGTGGGTCACTGCGATAAAATGAAGGTGACCATCTCTCGTGAAGAAGACTGGTTGGGGATGCTATATCCATCGCTCAATTACGCAATGTTTAGTCCGACTACGGATGAGGGCGATGTGGTTGCCGCATTAAAAAAACTGGCATCGCTTAGCGTCGCCATGGAAGCGGTCTTCTGTGACACTTTTCCAGATCAAAGTATAGATGCTGACGGCGTGATATGGGAAGATAAGGAGGCGTTGCGTGCGTCTAAAATCAGCAACGTGGCGTTGTTAGAGATGCTTCAAGGGAAACGTCGACGTAGATGGGCGGCAAAACCAGACGGGGAGCATACCTTGTGTTTCATGAGTAATGGGTTTATTTCATTACAAAACGAATATAATGAATGCTTACTCAGCGAGAAGGAGCTTAAAGTATTAGAGGTCGCATTGCGTGAACGAATCAGTCAATAAGCATGAAGTTACTTCGGTGCGAGAAGCATTAAAGCTACCGTTGTTTTCGTTGATTAAGGCAATGAACAACAAGGGGTGGGATGTTAGTATCCGCTTCCCTTATAAAAAAGAAGACGGCCATGTGTCTTTTCGTAAGCATAGCGAATGGAACGGTAGACCAACCCTTGCTTGTAAGTGCAGTTACGGATACAGGTTGACGGCAAGCGATGAAGATACCGTGTTGCGTGTTGCTCAGCGAAGCGCAGAGCTATGCTTACAAGTCCAAGAGCATTTTACGCATAAAATCCCAGGTTCCCCCAATATACACGGCGTCATTAAACCTGACATCGTTATTAATGAAGAAGGCCGTTTCACAGAATCATATGAGGAATTTGTCTTGCGCCATTCGGACAAAAACATTCAGGTTGTGCCAATTAAAGACGGGCTAAGGGTGTCATTGCACTGTCGAAACTTCAGGATAGACGATTCGGATGTCTCTTCGTTGCATAATGATGTATTGTCAGTGCTGAACATCATCAAAAGTCAATGTGTGTTCAGTGATTAACCACGACGCGTGCCAAAAATCACATCTTGTGACTTACCATGTAGCGTCATGATGACGCGTTAAAAACCTGATTTTTGATAAATTCAACATAAAAAATGTTGGTTTTATTGACAAGAGTAGTAAAAAAATATCTAATAGGCAGCTGAGGATTCGTTTCCAATTGTGGAAAAGGGATGCTCTACAGTAAGACGACACCTATCACTAATGGAGTGCGCAATGAGCGACAAATTTAAAGCCGAATTGGCCCGTGCGACGGGTAAAACTGAGTCAGAAGAAAAATCACAAACACGATACACAATGCGAAAGAAAGACAAAGGAACGTCGAAAAGCGCAGCGGTATCCATCAAAGACAACCCTTTTGCAAAAATCGTTGAAGCGAACCCGAATCCTGAAGACCAAAAAGCTGCAATGGTTGAGTTGATGACGTTTGTGGATGCTGAAACCACAAAGAAAAACAACAAGTACTTGGAAGAATATAGTGCTTACATGCAGTCAGAACGACAGCGTCTTGCTGTTGAATTGATTGAGATGACGGACACCAAAACCTTCAGCAACATGCAAAAAGTTTTGCGTGACATCAACGATGGTGTGCTTGATTTCGAAGAGCAAATTCAACCATTCATGGAAATCATCAATGCGGTGCGTTTGATCCAAGCAGAAGACGCGACGACAGACATCATTGCCGAAATGCGAGAAGATGAAAAACGCCGCGTCGAGATGGATGGAAAGCTGGCCGCTATCAGTCGCGATTTAGAAATGCTTCGCTCAAGTGTCAAAGGCAAGCTAGTCCAGATTGAGAAGCTGAAAGAAGATCGTCGCTTTTTAGGATTAGGTGACATTAAACAGTCAGCGAAAGACCGTATCGCCGTACTTAACGTCGAAATATCACAGCTTAAGAGTGATGAGTCTGAGCTTTTAAATAAGCAAAATGAACTTCGCGCCAGCTACAAAGAAACGGAAACGAAGTTTGAGAATTTAAGAGAAGCGAAACAGATCATGGCGTCTATGCTTAACCTTTCTGAAGGCGATCATGAAGAGCGTCATAAAAAGCTTGTTGACACTGCCGCTGAGTTCGTCAACACGACAAAAGAGCGTGTTTCGGACACGCTAGAGCGTTCCGTTCAAATGGGCGATCAGATCAAAAGCCTATCAGACCTTGCTTTCACCATGCGCAGTCGCTATACGGTGCTATCTGAAGCGGCTAAAGATGCAGAAAAGGTCAACTCTGAAAAGCATGAAGCCCTCAAGGCTGAAATGGAAAGTGATGGCGGCGGTTTAGGTCGTATTCAGAAAGAAGAAGAAAGTCGTGCGTTGGCGAAGCATATTACTATTTTAAATGACGCCGCGACTGAAACCACAAACGTGATCTCAGATCTGACAACATCATCACAGCGCATCGAAAACATGGAAGCGGCGAATGTTAAACAGATCAAAAAGACACAGCAGATCCAAACATCAGGTATTGCTGGTGTTGCAGATAACTTGTCTTCTGTATTAACCGCGATTAACCAGGCTGCAATAGGCCAGGCATCTACCGCCGCACAGCAATCACTGCGTCGTATGAACACCAATACGATCAACCTGACGAAAGAGCAAATGCTCAACATGGCGAAAGAGCGTAATGATGACAATTCAGCGCTTATCAAAATGCTTGAAGAAATGTCAGGTTATGGTGAGGTTATTCAGTTGGCGAATGAGTCTGCACAAGAAGCGATTGGTGAGAACCGCGAGATCCTGAAAGATATGCGCCGTGTGGCGGATGAGGTCCAGGATGCAGCGAAAGATACGCTTGAGCTCACATCTAATCAAATCACCTCTGAAATCAACGACGACGAAGAACGATAAGGACATGTCCCCTGCTAATTCAGTGTTAGCAGGGGATCAGGAGAATTAAATGAATACAGCAGATATCCTTAAGCCTGGTGCGAGTGTTCTTCGCGACAAGGGCGACTTCAAACTTATTGGTCGAGATGATGCATTAGCCTCGTTGATTAATATTCTGACCCGACGCTCGGCGCACAATGTTGTGTTGGTTGGCGTAGGTGGTGCAGGGTGCTCGTCGTTGTGTGTCGGTTTACAACAGGCAAAGACCGACCCTAGCACCCCTTTCGATATTGTGCATAAGCGTATGTGGTGGCTTGATACTGATGGGCTTTTTTCTGACACAGAAAAAGCGGAAGAGCAGTTTGAGGCTCTGCTTAATAAAGTGTCTAATACCGCGGATAAAGACACGGTGCTTATTATTGAAGATGCCGTGAATTTTATTGATGCCGCTGTAGGATCGGGAAATGGACATTTTATCAACAGAATGATGCGCCATCTTGAACAGGGTCGCTTTCAGGTAATTTTTGAAGGGCGCGATACCGAGCTTGATAAGATAATGGCATGTCACAGTAGCATGAGTGAAGTGTTTACGGTCATGGAGCTGACGCCGCCTAATGATGAACAATTGCGTGACATTGTAAACGCCTCTGCCGCATCGTTAAGTGAATATCATGGCATTCGCGTTGAATCGAGTGCGGTTGAACAAGCCATCCATTTGACCACGACATACCCGGGTAAAGAGCGAAGTTTGATGCGTTCTCAACCAGAAGCGTCACTAACATTGTTGGATCGTGCATTAGCAACTTATAAAAATGTGAGCCATAGCAATCCTCCTGAAGTTGAGTCGCTAAAGAGTGCGCTATCAAATGCTCCAGACAATATTGCGCTTAAACAGCGTCTAGATGAAGCTAACGCCCAGTGGGCTAAGCGCCGCAGTGAGCTGATGCAGGCCAGCGAAGATCAGGCGTACGGCGAAGAGGTGCTTATAGGCCTAGAAAAACAGATGGCGGCACTACAAGCTGAAAAATCAGACAGCGATGGTTTGGCTATGTCGAGTCGTGAAATGCAAGAGCTTGGCATTAAGATCTCGGAAACGCGAAAGTTAGTGAAAGCAAACAGTGAACGATATTCCGCGTTTAGCAAAGAGATCAACAGCAAGTTAGCGTTAACCGGCGATCATGTCTTTAGAGAATTCTCTAAACTATCTGGGATCCCTTTCGATAAATTGAATGAAGATGAAGACGAGAAACTTGTCAACCTGCCGACTGAACTTAAGAAACAAGTTTTCGGGCAGGATCATGTTATTGAACGCGTTTCCAATGCGCTCCTTATGTCTCGTACACCAGGCTTAAAAGAACCTGGTAAGCCAGACTTAGCCGTCATGTTCTGTGGCCCTTCTGGGACAGGTAAAACAGAGCTGGCAAAGGCGCTTGCGCGGATATTGAAAGATGATGAACGTGCGATGTTGCGTTTTGATATGTCTGAATATTCTGAGAAGAACAATGTCACTTCATTGGTGGGTGCACCTCCTGGTTACGCTGGTTACGAAGAAGGCGGAATTTTAACGAATGCGGCACGAAAAAATCCGAATGGCATCTTCTTGTTCGATGAAATAGAAAAGGCGCACACGAGCATCTTTGATATTTTCCTTCAGGTGTTGGATGATGGCCGACTGACTGACACTCAGGGTCTGACGGTTAGTTTTGAGCATGCCATTTTGATTTTTACGACCAACACGGGTGCGAAACATATGCTGGATGAGTCCAAGTCATATGAAGAACAGCGCGCCGGTACGATGGAAGATTTGAGCAGCAATTATCGTGCAGAATTTTTGAACCGCTTTGATGGTCGTCAAAACATCGTTATGTTTAAAACGCTTCAAGAGCAGATCATTCATATGATTGCGCGTCGCTCACTCGATAAGGTCAACGAGCGTCTTCAAAAAGCCAATGTTGATATGCTTGTACGGATGGATGAAAGCAACATCAGCCGCATGTGCAAAGAAAAGTACAATACTGAGCATGGGGCGCGCGGTATAGAGGGTGTGTTTAGAACCGATGTATTCCCTGGACTGGCGCATATCCTAAAGTCATCTGAAAAGGTGAATCGTGTCGATGTCGCGTTTGATAATGGTGAATTTAAACTGAGTCCATCTTACGAGTGATTCGATAATGCCCGCTGGGGTTTGCTCAGCGGGCAAGGAGAAGGTAATGAATAAGTCTGATGTAGTTGCGTGGCTAGACCGGCGTCGAGAAAATATACGACATGTGAGTGAAACCCTGTCGATATTTTTTCAAAAATATTTAAAACCCGTGTTGTGGCTTGTCGTGCCTATATGGACATGGCTTGCGCCCAAATATAAAGCCATGTACAAAAAAATGGCGTACAAAAATGGAGAGCATGTGCCCGCGCGTGGTGCTGCTGCGCTAGCCACCTTAAGTGCCGGCACTGTTTTCGGTTTGTATTTGAATATTTGGTATGTACTGCCAGGTGTCATGACGTTCACGTATGATGCCGTTGCCTACAATGTGTTCTCTTATCAAACGGAAAAGCTCTACTTCTCTCACCCTCAATGGATTGAGGATGAAGGTGGTGAGGGTGATCGCGTGTTAACGGTCTTCTCATGTAAAAGCGAGGTGTGTAATGTCGAATCGTCGCTAGAATATCGTTTTCGTGACTCTATGTACTTGAATGTAGTGAAGTGGGTGACGAAGTTTGAGCCTTACGACCCTGCTGATGTTGCCGGTGTGCTTATTGATGAAGTTAACTACTGCACCGCAACCGCATATGGTAAACGTTTCAAGCCGCTAGATTGGTATCCCTACATTTACGATATCGAGTGCACTATGCAGGAAGGCAAAGAGGTAGACGTTGAATTTCCGGTTGATCCTAAAGAAGAGTAAGGTGTGTCTCAACGCCTAACAAAGGGAGCGCTAAAAGCGCTCCCTTTTTGTTTTCAGATGCTTTGTTTTTGCTCTGTGATACTATCAAGCGGATAGTGTAAAGGTGATTTAACATGTTAGATTATTATGCAACCCCAAATGTCAGAGAACTTTGTCACGCCGTAAAGCAAGGGGACACGCAAGCTGTTAATCAAATGGCAGCCGCGTTGGCGCTTCATGTGACGAGTAATGATGTGTTGACGCCGGTGCCTAACCGACAAGGCGAACCCGGTGTGATAGGTTATCTTTGTGAGCGTATTGCTGAGCGGTCGGGGTGCAAGATATGGGATGGCGTGAGAGGGAAAAAGAGGGCGTCGCATTACGATGTAAAGAAAAGCGGTCGTGCTTTGAAAGAGGAGCATCTTGCTTTCTATTTGACTGACTCTTTGCCATCATTAACTGGGAAGCACTTTGTTGTAGATGCGATAAAAGACACAGGACTTACGATCCGGGCAGCGACAAATCTTATTCCGAATGCGGAACCGCTGATATTTGCTGTCGTTGACAAAGAAGAGCAAGCTTTAGCTCGCACACTATTGAGCGCATCTGATATCAACTGTAACACATCACTCGCTTTAGCATTATCCAATATTAATGATGAAGGTGTTGCGTTTTCATTTGTTTACCAAGCTCTACAGGAAAATGAAAGTGCGGAGCCTGCACTCGTTGATACATTGAAATCCGCGTTTCCTCGTACAACCCATGCAGGTTTAGTGGGCGGTGTTGAAAAGGGGTTTATTCGCCTCTATGGAATAAAGCCTAATCGTGAAGTTACGTTGTCATCAGATGAACTCGAAAAACGACCTGACATGCCTTCACTTAGAATAAGAAAATAGGCTTAAATTTTGCATCTTTCTGCGAAAGTTAAGGGAGATTTAACAGTGAAAATAAAATATTTAATGGCCGCATTATGCCTGGTATCTAGTGTGGCTAATGCTAAATTTGTTGAAACTGATTGGCTGACCGATGGTGATGCGCTTGCAACACTGGATACGGAAAGTGGGCTTGAGTGGCTTGACCTATCAGAAACAGTGAATCAGAGCATTTCCGGTGTTGATGCACAAACGGGCATTGGCGGCCTTTATGAGGGGTGGCGCTTACCCACCTATAGTGAGATACAATTTTTGATGCAAGAAGGTCTGTTTGAGGGGCTTTTTGTAACAAGCGGAATGCAGCAGTCAAGTGCCAATCAAACTGCGGTGGCCGAATTTTATCGATTGCATGGCTACACCCGTGATGACAGCAGCCCAAGAAGTTACGGTATGTATGTGCATGACAATGGCGAAGTGAGGATGTTTGGTGCGGCTGATGATGATATTATCGCTATCAACCATGACCATGCGGTTTATCCAAACGGGGGGCCGTACAATTATGCACACCCTTTACATGGCGTTTGGTTGGTGAGTGATGGCGGAACTACGTTGTCATCAAGTAGCAATGCTCGCATCAATGATCCTGCGTATTGGGAAAATGGAGGAACGCTGGACGCGACAAATGTCAGTGTGACATCGCTTGGTGTGCTGTCAATCGCGCCGTTATTGTTCTTCGGATTAAGCGGAGTCAGGCGCAAAACACAACAGTAGTTGCGTTGTAATCACTGTAAATGGCTACGTTCGTTTGACCCAGTAGCCATAAACACAGCGTTTGCCATTCCGACTGCAATCAAAGGTGTCATGGATGACACCATTAATCACTGCGGTGTAATGTCGTGAAACCGACACAACAAGCTTTCCATTTGGCAGTGCACCTTTGCATAAACGAGCCTTGTTTACGCTGCCAATCCTTTGTGTGGGCACCCAAACAAAGCCCAATGATGTCATATAATCTTTGAACCATTTTCGTTGAGTGAATATACCTTGCGATGCCGTGCGTGTTCGCCTGGGGGTACGTTTTGATGCGCGCTGTGTCGCATTTCCTTGAGCTAAAGCGGAGTAGACTTCTATGTAAGAAAGGCCGGATGCTATGGCAATGCTCCTTGCCACGCAATCTCGTGCACTTCCAGAAAATCCCGCCTTGGATCTTCCTCCGTCGTTAAACCGGAAGGGGAGAGGTGATGGAGTAGAGGCATCCAGCTTTTCTATTGTGTACTTGTCAGGGAAGTCAGGATCATAAAGCTCAGGCCACACTTCTTTATGCAAGGCTACATTATTCATAGGAGTCTCACGGTGATTAAATATAGTCACATTTCGCAAGGTGACCTAAAACGATCACCCATTATTCGTTTAGCTCATGTTAATTGACACTGATAGTAATGTCATAACCCGCATTGGCTCTGATATTAACGGTGGTGTCGCCCACAAATAAATACTGCCCCTTAATACCGTGGAAAGTCCCTTCAAGTACCGGCGTTTTGCTGAACTTGTGAGGGTTTTTCACTTTGGAAAAAACACGTTCACCGATAGGGTAACGAGGGGTTACAATGTTAAGTGGTGTACGAACAATAGCATCTTCACCGTAGCGAAGCTGAAGACTGTCTATCGCTGGCTTTGCTTTTTCAATGAGCGACATGGCCATTGCTGAAAACTCGCTTTCACTGGGTGGCGTATCATCGAGCAGCATTTGACGCCAGTTGGTTTTGTCTGCAACATGTGACTTAAACACCTCTTCAACAAGGCCAGACAACAAGCGCTCACTAACTTCAAAGATAGTCGAGGCCATAACTGCGCCTTGATCAAGCCAGCGAGAGGGAATGTTAGTGCCACGCGTAATGCCAACTTTAAAGCCAGATGAATACGCGATATAAACATAGTGTTTCTTTAGGCAATTGTCTTGCGCCCACTGCGGTTCTCGACACGTACCTTGTGCATAGTGGCACTTTTCTGGCTGCATAATGCATTTGTCGCATGACGCTAGCGTAGAGTAACAGTCAAAACAATGGCCTTGATTATAGGACTTGTCGCTATGTTTACCACAGCTGATACAGGCGAGTTGTCCGCTTGACGTCATAGTGATGTTTTTGCCTATGAGCGCATTTAAATCTACATCAGGGCCGTTGTGAAGCGGTAATGTGTACGTGACGTTTGACTGTGAATTCAGTTCAGCAACGAGTTTTCTTAATTCGCCTTTCATTGTTTCTTGCTCTTGGTTGACTTGATTTAATTAGACCACACAAGAGCAAAAAATTCAACAAAAAACTATTTTACCACAGCGATATCTGCTTTCGTTTCACCTGTCATGATGTCTACGAGTATAAAGAACAATGCAGATGAAAGGGCATTTGAGGACACTTTGTTTCGTAAGTTGCTTGACGAGTAAACGATCCCTCTTTCTTTCAGTTTGTCCACCAAATCTTCGTAACGAAAACGTTTATCCGTCATAAGTAGTTTAATGTGATGGCTTGCGGCATCCGCATAAGGTTGCAGTTGCGCCTTATTTTTGATACTAATTGCCTGAGGCATGAACTTCTCCATTAATCGACGCAGTGTTTGAAATAAAAAATAACACGTTTCATTATGGTGCACCAATGCCAAAAAAGCAATATTTTTGATGCAAATGCAATAAATAGTAAATAATTGCAACATATGTGTTGCATTTTCAGAAATATGACATATAGTTATTACTCAACCAATGAATACGATCAATAAAAAGGGTCAGATAATGAATCAAGAACTGTTGACAACCATCATCAGCAAACTCAAAGAAAAAGCGAGCTTTACTGTTGAGCAGGAAGCGGATTGTTTAGCCATTAGTAATGATGAAGGGCTGGATGCGTTTTTGTATGTCGGTGACACGCAGATTACGGTAAGCAGTGTACTGTTTCCTGTGTCGGATGTTGCTGATACTGCGAAGCTAAACGACGAAATTCTTCGCACCCACCAGTTTGTTCCATTAAGCACAATTAGCATCAATGTTATTGAAGGTGTTGAATACTATGTCGCATTCGGTGCGCTCTCGGTAGACAGTAAAACCGATGTGATCGTTGAAGAAGTAGACACTCTGCTTAGCAACGTGCCAGAGCTTGTTGAAGCTTACTTACCCTTTTTAAAATAACCACCACACTCTCTAAGGAGAAATTCATGAGTCTTAGTAAATTGTTTACAGCAGCTAAAGGCATTTTTAACAACAGCGTAGAAGCGGCGGTTGATGGGCAGGCAGTGACCATTTTAGAGCAGGAGATCCGTGAGGTGAAAGAAAGCCTACGTAAATCAGACCACTCTCGTACTCAGATCTTAGCGAAGAAAAAGCTTTCTGAGAAAAAAGTGGCCGATATTAATGCGCAGATCACAAAATACAGCGACCATGCTCGCGCTAACGCTGAAAGCAACCGTGATCTAGCTATTGAGTGCGCAAATAAGGTGCAAGAGCTACAGGCGCAGCTAGCAACTGAACAGTCGATGCTAGATCAGTATAGCAAGTCAGATCAAACGTTGGCGGCAAATGTGAACAAAGCAAAAGCCAACCTTCGCCGTTTAGAGCAGCAGGTTGATATTGTCAAAGCGACTGATTCTGTGCAAAAAGCGCAAACTGCCGTTAGCCAGTCATACACTGGAAGCAACAACAAAATGCGTACCGCGCTAGACAGCTTGGATCGCATTCAAGAAAAGCAGGCGCAAAAAAGTGCTGAGCTTGAAGCAGCTGAAGAGTTGGCGCATGCAGAAAGCGGTGCCGACCTAGACGCTCGATTAAATGCAGCAGGTGCGCCCGCTAGCGGTGAAGATGCGCTCGCAGCATTGCTTGCCGGTGATAAGAAGTAGCCAGTAGCATTATTAATAACGTAATACAGCGCCTTTAGGCGCTGTTTTTTTGGCAAAACAAGCAGAAATTCAGGTGCGATATGTTTGGAAAATTATTTGGCAAGAACAAGAGCGAAAGTGAAAGTGGTAGTGACGTTAAAAAACCACGTATCCTAGGACTTGAAGTAGGTACCTCCTTCTCTATCGATACGTTAGGGATCAAGCTGCATATTGACAAGCTTGTTATTGAAGACATCGGCAAGGACCACATCATCCATTCCGCAGGCGAAGTTAATTTGGATGGTACGCGTATACTTCGTTTTTATACGGATGATGACGCGTGGCTACAGGTCGTTTGCCAAGGCGAGCTTAAGGAAGAAAACATCCAAGATGTTAAACTTTTTCACTACTATGACACGTTAAGTGTGGACTCTCAGAGTGCATGGGATGAGCTTCTTGATAGTGGTGTAGCGAAACCAAGTTATGACGTCGAAGGTCACACATTTACGCCTGTGTGGGCGAGTGTTGATGAAGATGGCGGCAAGCCTGTGCATTTGCGTGAGCTTTGCTATGATGAATCTGATGAACCCAGTGAAACGGACCAATTTGCGATGCTTTTCGAGAGAGAGGTGGATGCGGGTGAAGAGTTGTATGAGTTTCTTTACGTGAGTGCGGAGGAAGTGGAAACAGACCACAATACGCTAGACCGATGCCTGGTATTAAGTACAGGGATCAATTTGTCTCCCGCACAAATCAACATCGGTTAGCATTATAAATTAGCAACATGAAAAAACATGTTGCTAAAAGTCATAGTGGTGATATAGTTAGTACCACTGATTTACAGTAGTTTTTTAACACAAACGACATAACACCAACACAGAGGTATCTACATGGAAACAGAATATAACATCGTTGCTTCGCTTATTGGATTTGCAACCTACTTCGGCATTTCTTTGCTTTTCCTTATTGCATTTAAAGCGGTTTACGCAATTGTGACGCCCCATGCTGAATGGAAGCTCATCAAAGAAGAGAAAAACACTGCCGCTGCCGTTGGCTTTGGTGGCGCAATGGTCGGTTTTGCGTTGGCGGTGGCCAGTGCAGCATCGAATTCAGTCAGCTTGGTTGACTTCGCGATTTGGGCAGGCGTTGCGTTAGTTGCACAGCTCTTAGCGTTCTACACCGTTCGCATTTTCTTTATGCCGAAGATTGTTTCTCGTCTTGAAAACAATGAAGTCTCAGCAGGTGTCATTCTTGCGGCAACAAACATTGCGGTAGGCTTGATGAATGCGGCATGCATGACATACTAATTGGAGGTCATCATGAAAAGAAGTAAATTTATCGATCTCAATAGAATGCGAAAGTCGAAAGCTGGGCTATTCGCGTTAGCGCCGCTTGCAATGGCGGTCATGGCAGGGTGCAGCGATTCAGCACAAGCTGAAAAAGATCTGGCTCAGATAAATCTAGACGGTTGTAAAGATCAAGACAACATTTCGGTTGCCGAATGTGAAGCTGCGTATCGAAACGCGTTAAGAAAAGCGTCTCAGCAGGAAATGCCGCGCTTCAATAACATGGCAGAGTGTCAGCAGTATTACGGTGAGTGTCGTCGTCCAGATGATGGGTCAAGTGTTATCGTGCCGCTGATGGCAGGGTATATCGCCGCTGAGATGATTGATGAGTTAGGTGATGCTTACGAGTCTAGCTACTATCGCAAGAACCACTATCGATCATACAATCAGCGCAATTATCCACCATCTAACACGGTGGTAATTAATAATTATGGCAGCAATAGCAACACAGCAAGCTCAAGCTCGTCTACCGTGACAGAGCCTAAAAAGACCCAAATTAAGCCGACGGTTAAGCCTAAGGTCATTAAAACGGTGACTAAAAGTCGTTCTGGATTTGGCTCTACAGCAAAAGCGAAGAGCTCGTGGGGTAGCAGTAGTCGTTCTGGCGGCTGGGGAGGCTAAGTTATGTTGCGAGTTCCTTGTCAAGAACGTCCTGATTGGCAAAAGAAAGCCGATGAGTTTGGGTTCAAGTTTCACACAATGTATGGTGAGCGCTATTGGGATGAGTCTGCGTACTATCAATTTACCTTAGACCAAATTGAGAAAGGGATTGAAGACCCCACCGCAGACATTCATGAAATGTGCATGAAAGTGGTCGACGTTGTCATTAATGATGATGAATTGATGCATAAGTTCGCCATCCCCGAAGCTCAGTGGGACTTTATCCGACAAAGTTGGGCTAACGGTGACCCGTCGCTGTACGCCAGGCTTGATTTTGCTTATGATGGCAAGGGGCCCGCAAAGCTTTACGAAAATAACGCAGATACACCGACATCTCTTTATGAGACTGGCTTTTGGCAGTGGTTATGGTTAGAAAATCAAGTAGACAGCAGTGTGTTGCCTAAGATTGCTGATCAGTATAATTCACTCCAAGAAAAGTTGGTTAATCGGTTTAAGGAGTTGGCCGTGCTAACACCAGACCGTGTTCTGCATTTCTCGTGCTGCAAAGACACGGAAGAAGATCGCGGAACCGTGCAATACCTTGAAGACTGCGCTAAAGAAGCAGGGATCGTGACCAAGTTTGTGTACGTGGAAGATATTGGCATTGATGCGCAGCAGCGTTTTACTGACCTCGACGATCAGGTAATAACGTGGATGTTTAAGCTTTACCCTTGGGAGTTTATGTTCCAAGAAGATTATGCTGAACATCTTGGCGCACAAGATATTCGATGGATTGAACCCCCTTGGAAAGCCATCTTATCCAACAAGGCGCTTATGCCAATGTTGTGGAAATTGTTCCCGGAGCACCCAAACTTGCTACCTGCATTCTTTGAAGACGAGCTTGATACTGTGCCTGAAGGTATGTTGCTTGTGAAGAAGCCTATATTCTCTCGTGAAGGTGCCAACATTAGCTTCACCGACTCAAACGGACAACCGATTGATGGCGATGGTGCGACAGACGGTGCTTATGGTGAAGAAGGCTATATATATCAGCAACGTCACCTTCTTCCTACATTCGATGAAAATCACACCTTAATTGGAAGCTGGTTGATTGATGACCAACCTGCGGGGATTTCGTTGCGAGAGGACAGCACGGCGATAACACAAGATATGAGTCGTTATTTGCCTCACGTTATTGTTTAAAGAGTTCCATCGTTAAGAAAACAAAAACCGCACAGTTGTGCGGTTTTTTGTGGGTGTCGTATCGGCGCGCTAGCGTATGATGCCACGGGTTGTTTGCGATAAGAATGTAGATGTTATTTTTGCGATGCGCGATGTTTCCGACATTTTTTCAATGCTGTTACGTGCGTCAGCAAAGCTTAAATTTGAGCGATACAGTGTTTTATAAATAAGCTTAGCCTCTTTAATCTCTTCAGTAGAGAACCCGCGACGCTTCATGCCTTCAGCATTATAAGCAAAGGGTTTGGCTGGCGTGCCAGTGACCATAATAAACGGCGGTATATCTTTGTTGGCGCCTGAATGCCCACCGACAAAAGCATGCTCGCCAATGATACAGAATTGGTGAATACTAACGCCACCAGAAAGGATAGCCCAGCTTTTCACTCTAACATGGCCGGCGACGGTGGCGTTATTTGAGAATATGACATGGTCTTCGATAATGGAGTCATGGGCTATGTGAGAGTATGCCATAAACAAATTGTCAGAGCCTATCTTGGTTACCCCGTTATCTTTCAGTGTCCCGACATGCGCTGTGCTGCACTCTCTGAATGTGTTCCTGTCTCCAATGATAAGAGAAGTGTCGTCACCGCTTTCTGTTTTCTCTTGTGCAGGTCCACCAATAACGGCTTGAGGATAGAATGTGTTTCCTTCTCCACAAGTTGTTCGCCCTGTTATTGTGACATGAGGGTGAAGAACGCAGTTGTCTCCCAGGGTTACATTTTCCCCAATAAAACAAAAAGGTCCGATAGATATGTTTTTCCCCAAAGAGGCGTTGGGGTGAATGATGGCGCTAGGGTGAATCATTGTTCTTCCTTGATAGTGGGTGTTGATAAAAAGGCTACTGCAAACTTTAGGCCGTCGCAGTCTTTCGTTTTTGTATAAGCAAATAGAAAGCGTAAAGCCCCATGGTTAGCATACCCACGTTAACAAGTGATGCAGTGTCTTGCATCGCAAGAAGCCAGCTCTCTTGATTTGTTGTGGTTGATGCATAGTAAGATTGCTGATTGTCGATGTAGAGCGTCAGCCCTGATACGCCAATAACGCCCCCAATGGTTCGGCACAACCCAAATGCTGACGCAAGCGCGGGTGCATCTCTCTCGGATGGAAGGCGTATCAGCAGCAGTCCCAGCGAAAGCGATATCAAGGGAATGGCTATGCCTCGTGCGATCTGAGAGAGCATCCAATCTTCCGCATTGCTGCTCAAGGCTGCATCCGTAGAAAGGAGTGTGACGCTGATTATCGTAAAAACGCAACCTAGTAGTATTAAGGCATAGGGGGATATGTGTTTTCTAAGAAAAAGAACGACCGGCACCCAAAGTATTTGCGGTATGGTCGCGTAAAAGGTGATTGTGAAAAGTCCATCAACATTCATGTTGTATGCTTTAATCAGGAAATAAGGGACAAGATAGAGAAAACCAAAAATAATTACCCCCATAGAGGCGCTCATCACAAGAAGTCCAGTATAGCGAGTTTTCAACAAGGTTTTTATGGGCAGTAGTGGGTTACTTGATTGGTACTGATGAGTTGCTGACAACAGGATGACAGCTACTGACAAAAGCAATGCCGCATTGGTGTGAATTGTTGCGCCATTTTTGGTTTGTTCTGCTGACCACACAAAGGCAATGAGCCCAAGGCTAAATGTGATAAGTGATAAAACATTTCGTTTAAATATTGTCGTTGTGTTGCTTTCTTTCTTCTTGTTGTCTGACGTCAGAAATGGCAGACAAAGCAAGGGGATGATTGCCATTATAACAAAAATAGCGAGCACATTTTTCTCATTGAGTTGTGCTGTTAGTAGCGGGCCCACAATGGGGGCTAAACTTCCTACAACGACAGCCATGCCTATAGCTATAGGTTGATGTCTTTTCGAGAGATCGCTTTTCATTGCGATGAAAGGTGTTGTGGTCAGGAGGCCGCCAAAAATACCTTGTATGCATCGGCTAAATAATAAGTGTTCGAGAGCGGGCGAAAAAAAGCAAGACACGCTACTTAGAAAAAACCCGCATAGCGCGAAGCGAAGTAGGCCTGTTAGTCCGAATTTTTCAATAAATAGTGGAACCAGTGGAAGCGCGGCTACTTCAGCGATGAGGTAGAGTGATGTAAGTGGCGATAATAAAGAGGGTTGCACGCTAAAATGTAATGCTATGATCCCCGTCGCCGTACTTAATGCGTTAACCCCAACCGTTGCGCAGAAAGCACCCCAAAATGCAATGCAAGGACGTGTCCATGACGTCATAACCGTATTCCCTTACTTATCTTAATTTTTGTGCAGCGTAAGATAATATCACAATATGGACAATTCAGTTTATGGCAGGAATAGTGCATAACATAATGATTTAAAGTAAGGATGCCTACTATGATTAAGCTAAAAGGAAAGCTTATACCCCTTTTTACGCTCTCCGCGTTGATATGCTGCGCTCAAGCTAACGCTGATATCGTCGAAGTTATACCGGTGGATTACAGTTTTGATAGTGAAACGGATAGCGGCGCTTATAACTATCAAGATGACACCGGACGTCAACTTGTCGACGGATTAATTCATGACAACAATGAATGGCATTATGACGTAGGTCGAGGTGGCGCATATGATATTGTCGGTTGGGGAGAGTGGGCCAAAGGCGTAAATTATCCTTTTGTAAGCATTGATTTTGAATTTAATGGTGCTGTGGCTCTGGATTATTTAACGTTTGGGGCATTCACGGATCATGATGCTTTGATTTACCTTCCTAATGTAAATATTTACGCTTACGAAGATGAACAATGGACGCTTAAGCAGCAATATAAAGCAGAGCATGCACCAAGAGACACGACATTGAGCACGCGAGACGAAGTGAGCATTAATCTTGGCTTTGAAGCGGAGGCTTTACGATTCGAAGCTGTTCGTATTGATGACATACCCCATCGCAGTCACAATTGGGTGTTTATTGATGAAATCGATTTTTACTCCAGCGTTGATGAAAGTGTCGATGGTGGCAGCAGTGTTAACGTAAGCACGCCTGCCAGCATGGCTGCCGTGTTGTTTTTGTTTGCATTCGGTGCGACAGCAAGGCGCAAGTATCAATAGCGTATTTAATTTTTGCTTAATGTGGAAAAGAGATCACTCAGTTCATCCTCTGCCATCGCGTCCACTTTTAATTCACTTAAGTCAGAAATACGTTTTTTCACTTTGGTTTTCAGAGAGCGAATGTAAGACGCTTTCTGAAATCGATTGATGATGTTCTGCTTTACATCAGCGGGCAAAAGCGTTTCTTCGTAGACATGGCAAGTGATTTCACTTTGAGGTAACGCGGAGTCCATACCTTTAAAGAAAAAATGAATGACGCCATCATCACATGCACCAACAGCAATCACTCTATTGAGGGGAGGGGCATTAATTTCTTCTTTTCGCAAAAAAGCGCCTCTTTTGGTGAGTATGCTTATAGCTAATTCTGCTTGATGATTGGATTTTACGTGGAGAAGTATGAGTAGATTCATAACACGACCCTCTTGGTTTATATGAATGTATCACATCGCGAGAAAAGCGTTGAGTAAATATTAGGCTGAGAAAGTTTTCGTTTTTTTGTTGCAATAAAACAAAGTTTAAGATACTTTAGTTTTGTATTTAGTTAACTTTAAGGTTGTATTGTGGAAGACGTAAGAATGCCTTTTTTGAGAAATCATCGATTGTCCTTGGGATGGACGAAGGATATGCTTGCTGATTTCTCTGGTGTGGAGCTTGATGATATTACGTCTATCGAGCGCGGTGAATATACCAGCGTAGACATTGCGAAGTGTCTCGCTTCCGCAATGGGTGTTGATGATTACCGTGTTTTGTGTAGCGATGGTGATCACGTTGTTGTGAGTAAAAGAAAGCTGTACAGCACACGTTTGGTTTTCGTCGCATTGAGCTTTATCGTGATATGGCTTACGTTGGATCCATTTGAAAAGGTACCTGAAATGTATGAAAAAGCAGGTGCTCTTACTGTTATCGAAGACATGCGTGAACTTGCTAGCAACGGTGATGCAAGTATGACGCTCAGGCAGTTAACTGAAGATAGTGACGCTATGCGCGCTTATATTAGCATCGAAGACGCATTACGTGATAATGGTGTTTTCGTTGGTTGCATAGAGCCTGATGCATTAAGTCTGGAAATGACGGTAGAAGAGCTTCGTACGGTATCAGATCACGCTTTGGAATGCGCTAAGGCGAGCATGTAAAGATAGAGCTACGTCAAAGAACAAGTGTGCGTTTTCAGCAGGTTTTGGACAATGTGTAAACTATTAAAACCGCCGTTCATCAGAGTGAAACGTTAAACGACTGACAGGGCCGGAGACCAAACCTATATAAGAGTGGTTAAGCTGGGATGGAAAGTCCTGCCGACTTGCAGCCGTAAGCTGCTTCATATTCGCATGGGTTCTGTAGCTCAGATTGGTTAGAGCGCCACGCCGATACCGAAGTGATTGCAAGCACTGAGGTTATGATTTCGCGATAAAGGCTATACGGGGACTGTCGCTGGTTCAAGTCCAGTCAGAGCCCAGCCGAATGTGATTAATCGAGGTAAGCATATGTTTTTTTAACTGTGCTTATCGTCCTGACAAAGTAAAATGAGAGGCATGATGCAATTATCAGAACAAATCAGTCAGTTAGAGCGGAAGGCGGAGCGCTTTGATGATGCTGTTGACCGTATTATGAATTTAAAACTTTGGATTGAAAGTTTCGAAAATGGGGAAGCTACGCCACAGGCCGTTATTAATCAGGTTAAAAATCTTGTTGATTTTTACGAGTCAAGCTCACGCGCGTGGATTGCCAAGGTGGAAAATCAAGGCTATCAACAAGGTAAACTTGAGAAGTATTTTGATAGTAAATTCAATGGTGAAGAAATCCTTGAAGTGAAAGCGACGGAAGACGGTGAGGTGTTCGCTATCACTCAATCTGGCGAGCATTTTGTTGAGCGCATGAGTGATGATTGTGATTTCAAGCAAGGTTTAGATTGCATTCTTTGCGATATTCAGCATGTAGATGGCTTGGAGCTAATCAAATAGCTCCACATCTACGTCTTTCTTTCGGTGTTGAATCCTTTCCTGGTCGTGCCTTTTAGCCAGAATATTGGGATGCCGTCTTCGCTTTCTGCAATGTCAAACTCAATAAGAAATTTGCCAATTGACTCGCATGCTTGCCTGTCACTGCTATAATGGTGCCCACCTAGCTCTCTATTGATATGCTCGACAAGATGTGCGATGTGACACTGGTGGTAGCAGGATAAAGCCGATTTAGCCCTTTCCATTGTCCGACGGAACGGCGTCATATAATTCCCTGATACTCCCGTTACGCCCGCTTGTGCGACTTTCATGTCGTCCTCTAGCAGCGCAAGGATGTTCTTTGCTGTCTTCCTGCTGCCCGGCTGAATTTTAGCTTCGGTGCGAGTGATGACTCGCCATCTTTGACCATCGATATTCGCATATCCATTAGGGCAAAATTCACCGTTGGCGTAATCATGCGCGCCAAATGCAGTTCCTTCATGGCGTACTTCGAGATGGCCAATACGGTAATCGTTAAGCAATTTTTCCTTTAAAAAAGAGTAGGTGCCACTTGTCTCGCCGGTGACGGCAAAAAGCAAATGTGGGATCCCCGATGTGGATGCATCCTGATATTCAGAGTCTACCTTCTCCTGATAGGACAATGGCCATCGAATAAGTTGCTCTAGCACAGGATAGGTGAGCGATGTTTTACACTCAATAGCGGCGCATAAATCACCTTTCTTACCAACGAAGTCAGGTCTGCCATCAAATATAGAGATGACCACCTCTGGGAAAAGATCCCAATTTTTACTGCTGAAATAATGCTGAATGACCGTAGCGATCTCTACTTCAGTAAGCTTTTTTTTGTTTTTTGCTTTCATAAAAACACCACTTTTTATACTTTTTTAACTATATCATAAACGAGTAAATAAAAAACATTTAGATAAAAAGTTGAGTGTCGAGAATTTTTACAGATTGATGTTGTTTTTTATTTTCGTGTAAAGGTATTTGTAAATTTGGGGGTTGCTGTTGTTTTTTTCGTGATTTGTGTTAACTTAGGAGGCACTAATGCGGGAGTAGCTCAGTTGGTAGAGTGTCAGCTTCCCAAGCTGAATGTCGCGAGTTCGAGTCTCGTCTCCCGCTCCATATTAAAGATATCACCATAAAAGAAAAATCAACAAGGAAGAGTGCTTCATGCTTAAAATTCGCCACGGCATTCCACTTTTAAAAAACCAAGAAAAGTACGACAAGCTTGCTGCTGTGGTGTCTTCGTTAATCAATGCTGAAAATTTAACGTTAACTGACGATGTCGACATTGCCATTTGTGGAGTGAGAAATAAGGACGATGTGCATACTACACAGGAGGGAGTTGTCCGCATCTTTGTAACGTTCCCGCCGATACTTCCTGAAAAAAACAGTCCCGATCCATGGCATCGTATCATTGGAAAAATGAATGACAGCGAGCAAGATGTTGCAACGTGGACAAAAAGCATGCTTTCTGATTTTGTCAAACAGCGACATTGCGATCATGAGTGGCGCGGCGTGAAAGATTGCAATGGGGTGGTGTTGAAGGATGGGCGTGGTGATTGTGTGAAATGTGGCCTACGTGCTAAAGATGTCCTCCCTGTTGACAATGAGCAAAAAAGAATAAATCTTTACCGTGAAGAAAATGTGGTGGCTGCGTATCCATGGCCAGATGACACATCTCTCCAAGGCGGAAAACAAGGCGTTGTGATCACAAAATCAGCGGAGACGCCAAATTACGTTACGGCGTTTGTTGAGGCATTCCTCGTTGTCGATGGCTTGGGTATTATGGTTAGAGGTGAAGCGGAAGACGTGGCTGGTGCTGAGCGCGAAGCATGGCAGAAAGCTTCTGATATGCTGTCGTGCCAAGAGCATGAGTGGGATCGAAATGTCCGAGGCTCATACCGAAAAGACGGCTATGCCACTTGTGTGCACTGCGGCATGGAGGCAAGTGCGCTTGAGCCTGAAACGCTATGCGGTGTGTGCGGCACGCCAACCACGAGTATGGTAGGAGATGAATTCTTATGCCTTGCGCACAAGTTTGCTCTGACTACAGATGAGTATATAAGCAAGCTTACTCCCTCGACAGGGTTGTTTGGTGAGAGTGTCGCCGTGAATGATGTCAGAGAACGCCTGACCTTTCCTCTATACAAAGCGATGTTCTTACATTTGGGCCCTGAAGCCTACCGTGAGAAAACCGTATTGATGTCTCAAGTCATCGTGTCTTATATGGGACAACTGAATAAGCATGTCAATGGTGATGAGTTCCAAGACATTACGGTCTTAGACGGCGATGCCGCTTTTACAGCTGATTTGTTAAGAGTAAGTCTTATTCGTTCACTGCCCGAAATATTCGGGCCCGCATACAATGAAAGCTAAATTTTTAATCTTATGGATACCGCATTGCTGACCTGTTTTTGGGCAGGTGATGGTTGAGCGCTGTTATGAGGCGCCGGCTGTGAACTGCCAGCATTCAGCCTTTGACTTGCAATAGCAGTATTAATGTTATTATTGGTTTGGTTCATTGCGACATGCTCTGTATGATTAAAATCATCGTCTATTTTCGATGAGTAAGTGTAAGCGCTACGGCGGCCAATTTCCATGGTTCTCTCTGTAGCCTTATCTTTAGCATAATTGTGAGCTTTACTGTCATTTTCGTGGCTTATGTCGTGATTTCTATCGCGCTCACGCCGGTAAAGCGCAGCATCGATATTTTTGATGAGCGCCCGTGCTGCGAGTCCGTCTATTGTCGTATCAAAAGGCTCACCGGGGAGCATAGATAGCCATACCATTTGTTCGGCTTCAGAGGTGCGCTTGTTGACGTAAGCTGACGCTTTGCTAAAGGGTCTAAGTAAGCGGACTGATGATAGATTTATCGTGTTGGGGGTGTTATTGCCCTGCATGAGGATAGCTATATTGGCGGCGCGATGTAAGTTATCACCCGCCTTCACCAAGTGTTGTCCTACCTTCGCGTACGCGCCTTGCGGCATGTCAACATCGTATGCTTGAATGGCCTTACCGCAACTTTTCAACATCGAGGCTAAATGTTCTGCGTCGTCAACGCTTACCGCGCTTAACCCATATTCACCTCGCATAGCGTGCATCGTGTTAAGGATTTGAGAAAGACTGTCCTTGATAACCACATGTTGATCGTAAGTGTGATAGGCTTCTTTTAACGACATACTAGAGAGGCGCTCAAATTCACGGTTGATCAATCGTTCTTTTTCTGTATGCGACATCTCTGGCCTAATGTTAAATAGCACATCTTCCATGCCTGAAAGAGAATTATAAACGCTGCGTGAGAAAGCATGATAGTTTTCGATGTTGGGGATAAGTGCATTGCCCAGGGTGTCCGCATTAGCAAAAATACTATCAAAAGCGGGGTGTTTGTAAACGTCGTTATTAAGATGGGCGTCAATCCCTGGTGCTTGCCCTCTAAGTTGATGCATAAATACGAGGTTATGAAGGAAGTTTACTTCCGCTTGCTTGTATGCTGAACGGTCGTTGACGAAACCTAATTTGTTGAGGACCGGTACGCGACGCAGTAGTGATACCGCTTTTTCAATGAGCATGCCTTGGGTGCCCGTAAACGGGTTTTTCCAATCCTTGGGGGGTGACATTGTGTTATCTTCGTCAAATTGCTTGAGGTGCTCGCGGTAAATCTTGATTGGCGACTTTTCAACAATATCAGCGCGTCTTTTTCCTTGCTCGCCATTAAGGTAGTCGAGCATCATGGATGACCCTTTGGTTGCACCATAAAGCGTCAGAGTTAGCTCGGGGTTTCGAGAAACAAGGTACCAAGCCTCAAGTATTGGCTCTACGGTAAGGCCAATGACGCCTTCCTTGATTGCGTGGCTAATCGTACCTGTACCAACTGATTTGGCAATGTTGGCATACGTTTGAACTGCATCGTGAAATGACACGCCGGTGTTGATGTGGAGATAGGCTGCCGCTACCGCTATGCCGATTGAGAGCGGCATTTTTTTTACAATGGAACCCGTCAATCGGCTGTTTAGTGCTTTGCCAACAGCGTCAGAGGTTTTTGATAATTTTTGTTCAGCCTGTTGTCTCGGCGTTAGCGTTTTATCCGCATGATCGTCTTTGTATTCAGTGCTACTCATTGTCGTTTACCATTGTATTCATAGTGTTGCACAACAATTGTACATTGACTTAACGTCGAGTCATTCCTCGGGTGCTAATCTCATCATTACTTACAGACGCCTTTATCGTCTGGTGTTGAGTGATGGACTCCGCGTTAGAGGGGGCCGGATTCATAGATGATAGTGCATCGTCCAGTGAGGAAAATTCAAAGGAAGAAGCCAGATACTCTCCTACCTTCCCTATGCCATAACCATCACCCGTGGGTGATTGCACAATCGTATTACTGAAAAGTTCTCCACTACTTAAGCTGTTTAGTCCATAGGCGAGAAGTGGTAGCCCTTCAGCACTTCTCATGACAACGGGAGAGCTAATTATGGCAATTTCACCATTAACGACAGTGGTATTGCCTTCTAGGTTTTCAGGAGATTTGCCAAGCAGCATGCTTGCTCCTTCTCTGACTTTGTCAGGTGTGAGTGGATCTTTATTGTTCCGCATCTGGTACGTGAAGTTATGCTTGTTTACAAGCGCCTCATGCGTTGGGTAGGCTTCAAGAAATCGCTCTTTGTCTGCGGCTAAAGGGAAGAAGTACTTCTCATGGTTTGCCATGAAGTCATCGAAATTGACCCACTTCATTTTCATTTTTCGACCGCTACGAAGAGCACTTCTCTCTTGCTTATCAATGTTATCGTGAAGCCTCCCCATTTCTTCTTCAGATGCACCGTTTTTATATGCAGCGCGCATTTCAGACTCCGCGGTTTCAATTTTTTTGGCGGCAGCGGCTGCTTTTTTTGAGGTTGCCTCCTCGACCCTTATCTCTGTTGGCTTGGTGGCTTTTGATGCAATGCGATGCATGGGAATTTTGGTGCCGTTCATGTAAGCCGACATCCACTCGCCTTGTCGCGTTAACCCAACGCCAAGACCAAATGCCGTCAATGAGCGTGTGTAATTGCCAGGGTTCGCTAGGAAGTTGCGCCACCCTTGACCGCTACTGCCCCCAGGGATGGTAAGCTCATTATTTCGGTGTGCGGCTTGATATAACTCTGGAAAGTGGGCCATATGCAGTGCTCTTTCCGGAGAAATTGACTTTTCTGCCATTATTGGGGTGTTAGGGTAGACGGCCATTGTTTAGTAACTCAATCATAGAAAAGGATAGTATGATGGTATCACAATTGCGGTTTTTATCGATTGTTTATAGTCGATGGGCAGTTCACTTTGTGAAGTTAACCCAATTCTTAGCTGTGGGCCCGCGGTATCCTCGTTGAAAGTGCATGGCAGCAAATGGGAAACCAATATCAAATCCAATGTCGCGACCTGAGCCAAAGTGCAACTCCTCTTTAATGCCGGCAATGTCACGGACAAGCCTTAGTCGTGGTGCAGAGCTGTACACTTTGGATAAAGGGAGAAGATAAACCGTGTTTGTGGCAATGTTAAAGCTGTGTGACATGACTTGGGTCAGATTTTCAAAGGGCGGGTTAGATACGATCCAGTCTACCTGCGATGTAAATTTGAAAAAATCGCGGCCTTCGTTTATCTCACACCATTGCGTGCCTTCCGGAAGATGGTTAAAGAACGCTCCTTCCCCTTTAAAGGGCTCTAATATTCGGCCTTTTGGTGCAAAGTGTGCGATGATTTTCTTTGCGACCTCTTCATCAGAGAAGTGAACATTTGAGTAATTTTTGAGGCCGGTGGTCATGACCATAACGCGTTCCTTGCATGAGATGTAATGACAAGATGATATCACAAAAGGCAGTATACGTGATGATGTTTTTTATAATGCATGCTGCCAGTCAGTGGTGCCGCGAGAGGAGGGTAATCGCTTGTTGAAAAATCTCCGATCAAACCTGATCATGGTATTTTTCGGAGAAATTTATGCGTTGCGATTATGGTTTGGTGGGGATTGGTCAGGCGGCAGCACACTACGGCGTGAGCGTA